>ERZ773004.10-NODE-10-length-131243-cov-7.225501_pt1 | contig 131243 bp, 112 predicted proteins | sample MGYA00580667_ERZ773004 | MGnify/ENA primary metagenome ERZ773004 (study PRJEB29015, sample SAMEA2737963) | human oral metagenome | biome: human oral; feature: human-associated habitat; material: dental | place: China | collected 2123 ... | reverse complement strand
CTTAGCTATCAACCAAAGACCAAGAAGACTACTCAACTATCAAACGGCGAAAACCCTGTTTGGGCTAGCCCAAACAGCCTAGCCCCTCTTCAACTTGGTATCGGATAACAACTGTTGCACTTAACTTGACAATTCGGGGTCTGGAAAATTATTGTTCCGATTCGTTTCACATTTTAAACACAGGAGTTTAGCGTTTCAATAGCTAAACAACATGTTAAAACCTATCCAGCACAGTAACCCTGTGGCTAACTTTAAAGGATTCTATAAGACCTTAAAGCACCCTTCGCTAATTTTATTTCCAACTCTAGACAGTCTACTGGACCTTTCAAGCTATATCACTCTTTTGGGCAATTTCCAACAACCATTCTATTAGAAAATCATCACTCTACCGACTGCAGAGCTTCCAGCATATCAAGATTTTTAAGGCGGCGGTGGACAATCAGTCCCAATCCGACAAGAATAAGCCCGATAAAGATGATTGGTATCACATAAACCGTCTCATCAACCACCGTGCCGAATGAGACATTATCTGAGCCAATCATTTCCATAATGCTCTGATGGAGATAACGGCCGGCTCCCAGACCAAGAACAATGCCTATCAAAGACAGAACAATGGTTTCTCGGTAAATATAGAGAGTTACTTCCCTGTTGAAAAAGCCTAAAACCTTAATGGTTGAGAGTTCCCTGAGACGTTCGGCAATATTGATATTAGTCAGATTATAAAGAATGACAATGGCCAAAAGAACCGTGATAATGACCAAAACTGTCATAGCAGCATTTAAGGATGTGACAATGGTTTTAATCATCTTCATCCGCGAAGTGTTTTGAGTGACAGATACCACACTGTTCATAGCCAGCAATTCGGTTGACACATCCTTGATCTGAGAAGCCGAATCATCCTTCAAATTGATAAAATAAGCATTATTATCCGGTTTTTCACCAAAAATATCCTGGTAAGCTGATTGGCTCATAAACAAATAATGGCCGACATTCATTTTTACGACTGCCGCAACCTTGACACGGCGTTCCTTGCCGTCGCTGTCTTTGAGACGAAAAGTTTCGCCGGCCTGAACCTTATAAAAGCGAGCCAGTTTTTCAGAAATAAGGACACCTGTCTTGGGCAGTGTCAGAGTACGGTTAGAGTTGGCATCCTTTAGCTGCACAAAGCCATCAAAGTCAGTCCTGTTTGTTACCATAAGAGCGATCGACTGCCTGTCTTTCAACTGAGGGATTTCTTCGGTCAAATGTGTGTAATAAAGACTTTGATAACGGTCTACTTCTTTTGACTTTAAAAAGTCACTTAAAGGCTTGTCCTTTTCATCTGTCTCCTTTTTCATAACCACCAAGTGATAGGGGGTCAGCTGTGTAAACTGTTCTCTAATGACCTTTCCCAAGGAAGACTGAATCCCCAGCCCTGCAAAAAGGAGGGCAACCGAACCAGCCACGCCAAAAATGGTCATGAGCATGCGCTGTTTGTAGCGAAAAATATTGCGAACCGTCACTTTATGGGTAAAACTCAGACGATTCCAGATAAAACCTATCCGTTCTAAGAAAATCTTGGCCCCTCTCATAGGCGGTTTAGGCAGCAATAACTGAGCTGTGTTTTCACTCAGTTCTCGACTGGCAATAAGATAAACCGGCAAAACCGCACTGACCAAGGCTAAGAGAACTGCGATAAGCGTATAGGACCAGTAAAAAGACAAAGCAGGACTGCCCAAGGTCATTTTCCCTGTAAAAATCTGTGATACGATTCTGGAGAGCAAATAATGACCCCCGATAATTCCCAAAACTGTACCAAGCATACTGGCAACAAGACCATAAATCAGGAATTTGCAGATAACATCCTGCTTGCTATAGCCCAAGGCACGAAATAATCCCGAATTGGTTCTTTCTTCATCAACAAAACGCGTCATCGTTGTAAAAGTAACCAAGGCGGCAACAGCGTAGAGCACGATAGGGAAGATATTGCCCAGATTTCCCATACTGTCAGCATTGGAAGAGTAAACCGTATAGCCTTCTCCGCCCAACATTGTGGAGCGCGTAGAAGTAGTGTAAGTTGGTTTAGGCATAGCATCAATTTTGGCTTGAGCCTCTTGGATTTGTTGCTCTTTTTGAGCAATGGTTTGGCGTGCCTGAGCCAGAGACCGCTGAACCAGCTGTTGTTGATCAGGGGAAGCCGAGGTGAGTGCCCTTGTCTGCTCTTGCAACTGTTCTTTTGCCGCTGTCAAAGCCTGCTTGCTTTGATTGACTTTTTCTTGCGGCTTCTTTTTCAATTCTCTCAGGCGCTCCTGACCATTATCTTCCAGCAACTTGTCCAGTTCATCTTGATAGTGATTAATTTTTGAACTATAAACATCAGAAAAAGGACTAATCTTTTTTAAACGATCATAACGAATTCGAGCCAGCGTATTGCTGTTATCTGCAAAGGCTGAGGAGCTGACAATGCCATAACTCGCTAGGGTCCCATCTCCTGCCGTGGACGATCCTAAATTTAAGGTAGACCAGATTTCAGATGAATTAATAAAACCAACAATTTTAAACTCCTTCATTTTTAAATTAGATTTTTTCGAAGACTCAAAAATTAATGTATCGCCAATTTTATATTTTTTTCTCAAAGAAGAGGTTAGAGCAATTTCATCAGTTTCTTTAGGAAAACGTCCCCTTTCCAACTGATAAGTTGAAATGGACTGACTATTGGAGAAAACCCTCATAGCATCGTCAGTCCCTTCAATCGTCATATCTGACACTTTTCCAAATTCTACGTCAGCTCCCTTTATATTTTTTAACTCAGTTTGATCAGCCTGACTAAAACCATAATGGGCCGTCACAAATAAATCAGCCGTCTGGTGAGCCTGCAGATAGTCAGTGGCCAGTTTTTGCATATTAGGCTTTGTTACCTTCAAGCCAACAAAGGTAAAAGAACCTAGAAACATCAACAGCATAATGGAAAGAAAGCGGCCCTTTGAATGCAACATGGTATTCCAAACTGTCTTCCAATAAATCCTTTTTTTCATAATATCACCTCGTAATTGAACACACCTGCAAGTCTTTGAAAATAAGAGCTAGCCGTTTTGATTTTAGTTAATTTACAGCTGAGACTGCCTTTAAGTGTAAAATCTTTTTGGTACCCAAACTTCTGCTACTGTCACAGATTTTATACCTTGCCTCTTGATTTCTAAGCTCGGGTTAAACAAACCTACTAGACCTTTTTAATTCTATGACTTGCTTATCGGCTTGATATCTTGCTAGTATTCTAAAGTATCTATATCTTGAGGCCAATCATTAGTGTTAATAGCGTTAACCTTAGCATCATGTAGATAGATAACCCTATCAGCAATTGGTGCCAAAGATGCATTGTGGGTTACAATAATGACCGTGGTACCTTTTTGGTGAGACATGTTTTGCAGCAATTTCAAAATTTGCTTGCCTGTCTGATAATCAAGGGCTCCTGTCGGTTCATCACATAAAAGCAATTTAGGATTTTTAGCTAAGGCTCGGGCAATGGCCACCCGCTGCTGCTCGCCACCAGATAACTGTGCCGGAAAGTTATTCAGTCTACTGCCTAGCCCGACTTCATGCAAAGTCAGAGCGGCATCCTTAGCATCGTCAACAATTTCTGATGCTAACTCAACATTTTCTTTGGCGGTTAGATTAGGGACTAGGTTATAGAACTGAAAGACAAAGCCAACATCACTGCGGCGATAAGCAGTCAGCTGTTTTTGATTGAAGGCCGCGATATTGCTGCCATCAATCAAAACTTGTCCCTCGTCATTGCTGTCCATGCCGCCGAGAATATTGAGAACTGTTGATTTCCCCGCACCCGAAGCTCCTAGTATGATGACCAGTTCACCCTTATTAATCTCAAAGCTGATATCATTATTAGCGATAATCTCTGTTTCTCCCATTTGATAACGTTTATAGGAATGTTTCATTTCAATATAAGCCATGTAAGCACCTCCTTATTTAGACATATGTTGATTTAATATTTTCCTTAGTATATAATAGCTTTAAAATAAAAACAAGCATCATTATATAGACAAGTGTCTATTTAACAAAGGAGACATGCGATGACCCAAAAACGCCACACCCAAAGTAAGGCCAAAATAAAAGCAGCTATTACAGAGCTGCTGCTGGAAAATAATGATTTTTCTAGTATTACTATTCGACAGATTACCGAAAAAGCCAACATCAATCGTAGTACTTTTTACCTTCATTATCAAGATAAATATGATTTGATTGATAAACTGATGCACGAAATAACCGATAATCTCAGAAAAGAACTCAATACAAATTCGGCGACAGTTAAAGAAGGTCTGATTCACAGTTTAACTTATCTTCAGAGTCAACAAGAATTCATCAAACTGATTATAGGCATTGCACCGGTTAATTTTTCACAAAAGACCAGACATTTCATCAGCAAATTGATTGAAACTACTCCTGATCTCTTTTACGATATCCTTAATCCCGACTTGCCTTTGCCCAAAGACTACATGCTGACAACCTATGCGGCTAGTATCGAAAGCATCTATACCCACTGGGTCTCCACAGATAATCAGGCATCTCCTGAAGAAGTCGCCAACATGATACTGACAGTACGCCGATTTTATCAAAAAAATGATGACTAAACAGAGAGCAGAGTAAATATAAAACGACAGCTAAGCTCCAATTAACCGCAAAACTTTTAAACAGTCATCAACATACTGCCATTTTTGCCTCTCCACGTCATTATAACAAGCAAAATCAATCATAATAAATAGTCATTCACCGCTTCCAAATAAGATCTAGAATTAGTCCACAATCTCAGCTCCCAGCACATTCTTAAAATGATTAAGAGCCCAGTCGTGGTTTTCTTGAGTCAGGCTGGCCACGCAGGAAGCTGGAATTTCCATATCATAGCCTAGGTTGTAGGCATCAACAGCCGTGTGAAGGACACAGATATCGGTTAAAACCCCAGTCAGAACTAGACTTGTCACACGTCTTTCTCGTAGACGAATATCCAGATCAGTTCCAGCAAAGGCCGAGTAATGGCGCTTGTCCATCCAGAAGACTCGGTCATCTGACTTGATCGTCTCATAAACATTTGCCAGCTGACCATAGAGCTCCCGCCCCTTGGTCCCCTTAATATTATGAGGCGGAAAGAGTCTGGTCTCAGGATGAAAATAATCTCTCTCATCATGACTATCAACAGCAAAAATGATATAATCGCCAGCCTCGTAGGCTGCCTTGGTTTTGGCAGCGATGGCTGCTTCAATCATCTGAGCTGGCTGACCGGCTGTTAATTTGCCATCATCCGCTACGAAATCATAGGTATAATCAATCGAAATCAGTGCTTTAGGCATATTAGGCTCCTTATTTTTTCCTTAGATATGATTGACATTTTTCTCATTATACTAAAAATCCTGCCAGTTAGGCAGAACTAGACAGGTATCTATGAAATATCTAGAAATCCCCGTCGTATCAACTCCTCTTCAACAACTATAAAGAGAATTTTTTCTCTTGCTTTAAGCTTATAATTCTCCACCAATACCTTTAAATTTTTCCACCAGTTCACCAATCTTTTTAAAAACAGTTTCTTTTTTAGTATGGTAAGCTGGATTTAAAGGGCTCATTTTAGGCAAGGCTGCATTTAAGTCATTCCCATTATCGCTTGCATATTCTCTTTTCAGAGAGGTCATTATATAACGTTTGGCGCTTTCCTCATTCAAGTTTTCTTCTTGAATAAGAGCCTCTACTTCTTGTTTTTGCTTCTTTTGGGCAAAAGCAAAGAACTTCGCAATAATATCTGGTCGATCAACAATCTTATCAAGATTTGTCTGATTGATGAAATCAATAATCAGACTCTCCTTAGCCCGATTGCCAATACTTGCTCGAATCGTCCGAGTGATTTCTTCCACCAAAGCATCTTTATCAGATACCTTTTTATTTGTCTCAAAAATCAACCCTAGAATATACTCTAAATTAATTTCTTGAGACTTCAGTAACTCAACCTCAAAAGTAACTGCACTCCAATCAATCTCTGATTTTTCATCTTCTTTGTTTTGCTCTTCTCTAATGGCCCACTCGCGAATATCGTTGTAGACAGAGCGATAGTCCTGAATTTCTCTAGCTGTTGGAATTGTGAGCTTAGATAATTCCTCAAGCGTTTCATCATCAACATAATAACGCCCTTTAAAATCTGCCACTGCTTCTTCATCAGTAAAATCAAGAGTCTGTAAAGCCTGCAATTGCATAAAATCATCATAATTCTGTAGAATATTATCTAATTTTAGATATTCTCCAAACAAGCGAACAAAATCTCTTTTTTCGCTTTCTTTGACAATTTTATCTGGCTCTGGATATTTTTCTTGTAGTTCTTGAACAACTGCCAGATAGCCTTTTCTTTCCTCACCAGCATCTAGATAACCCTCCATATAGTCACTATACTGACGCTCCAATAAAATTTCAGCAGTTTCCGTCTTACCAAATGTCTTAATCGCATCCGTTGTGGCTTGCTCTAAATCACGAAAAGTAACGATATTCCCAAAAGATTTAGTTGCATCATAAATCCGATTGGTTCGCGAAAAGGCTTGTATCAGACCATGATAGCGCAAATTTTTATCAACAAACAAAGTATTTAAAGTAGGAGCATCAAACCCTGTTAGGAACATACCAACGACGATGAGTAAGTCAACTTGTCTATCCTTAACCCTCTTTGCCAAGTCGCGATAATAGTTTTGAAACTCTTTTCCGTTAATAGAAAAACTCGTACCAAACATGTTATTATAGTCAGCAATGCACTGGCTCAAAAATTCCTTACTACTCAAGTCCTGCATATTTGCTGGCGAAAAGTCTTCATCTACAATCTCACCCCAAGCCGCTTGTTCTTCATTAGCAGCAAAAGAAAAAATAGTCGCTATTTTTAAGGGTCTATCGCGATTTATTTGTTGTTCTCGTAATTCTGTATAATAGGCTTTTGCTGCATCAATATTTGATACAGCAAACATGGCATTAAAACCCTGTCCACTATTTTTTCTATGTGTCTTGTCATCAAAAACGTTTAAAATATAGTGGGAAATCTCCGAAATCCGAGCAGGGCTGAGAAAGGCTTTTTGGTTTTCCGCAGCAGATAATTTCTCAAGATTCTGCTCTTTTTCAAGGCTTGCAAACCGAGGGCGAACATCATTATAGTCCACCATAAATTTCAAAACCTTTTGATCCCGAATAGCATCGGTTAAGACATAGGCATGCAGTTCTTTTCCAAACACCGAAGCCGTCGTTTCTGACCCTATCGCATTTTCTACTTTAATTGGTGTTCCTGTAAAGCCGAATTGACAGTATTTTTTAAATCTTTGACGGAGATTTTTCTGCGCTTTCCCAAATTGAGAGCGATGGCATTCATCAAAGATAAAGACAACCTGCTTTTGATAAATTTCATGGTCTTTTACCTTACTCATAAAATGATTGAGCTTTTGAATGGTTGTTACAATAATTTTATGATCATCTTTTTCAATATTTCTTATCAAGCCAGCAGTACTGTTAGAGCCGTTAACTGATTCAGGTGAGAAACGCTGATATTCTTTCATTGTTTGATAGTCCAAGTCTTTCCTATCAACGACAAAGAAAACCTTGTCTACTTCCTCCATTTCAGTAGCGAGACGAGCAGCTTTAAAACTAGTCAAGGTCTTCCCTGAACCCGTTGTATGCCAAATGTAACCGCCTGTATCGCGACCGCTTTTGAGTTTAGCATTGATAGAACTTTTAATCTTCCAGATAATCCGCTCTGTTGCAGCAATCTGATAAGGACGCATGATTAGTAACGTATTACTAGTATCAAAAACGGAATAATTAATGAGAATATTTAAAAGGGTATTTTTATCCAAAAACGTTGGAGTAAAATCCTTCAAATCTTGAATTGGATCATTATTTTTAAGAGCCCAGTTCATAGTAAAATCAAAAGAATTTTTATCACGTTTGGTGGTATTAGCAAAATAACGGCTATCTGTCCCATTGGAGATAACAAAGATTTGCAAATACTTATATAAAGATGAGGCCTCGTTAAAACTCTCCTTACTATAGCGATGAACCTGATTAAAAGCCTCACGAATAGGAATACCGCGTTTTTTCAATTCGATTTGAACCAAGGGCAGACCATTCACTAAAATTGTCACATCGTAGCGGTTAGAGCTACTACCGACTTGCCTTAACTGATTGATAACTTGAACTTTATTACGGGCAATATTCTTTTTATCAAGTAAATAGATATTTTGGATATGACCATCGTCAAAAATAAAGTCATAGACATGGTCATCATGCAGTTTACGTGTCCGATCAATAATAGTTTCACTCGTCTTATTGAGGTACTCATCTAAGAGACGTTGCCACTCTGAATCTCTAAACTGGACATTGTTTAGGGTTTGGATCTGCTCACGCAAATTCGCTACTAGAGCATCGTGAGTTGTTAGATAATTCAGATATTCGTAGCCCTGAGCTTGTAAATCTGCGATCAGCTCTCTTTCTAACTCTGCTTCTGTCTGATAACTCCCCGCCTGCTCTGCTTTAGTATAATTCTCTAAAACAATAAAATTATTTGATTCAATAATCGGAAGGGTTTCCCTTATTTCTGACATCATTACTCCTTATTAAAATGGTAAGTCTCTTCTAGCAAATTAACTAAATGAATTAACATTTGCTTTTCCTGTCGATTGAGAGCAGCTACCTCATCAGCTGCATGCTTTGAATGACTAGAGAAATCAATAATGCGTTTTTCATAACTCTGCCTTTCCTCTACATCCGGTAATAGATTTTTCCAATCCTTATATCCCAAAAACGTAGAAGTCTTCTCTAATAAATTTCTTAATAAATTAAAGTGGAATTTTTGAATTGAGTTAGTCTTAATTGCTTCACGTAATTTATTTAACAAAAATAGATGGTATGAAAAGGGAGAATCACTACGCTGTTCATGTAGTTCATAAGTGCCATCTTCTAATTTTTCTAACTGGTACTTTGGCTGTTTACAACCTAGCTCATTATACAAAACGTTAAAAAACAAAGGATTATGGGTTGTGATAATAAATTTCAAATCTGAATTACTAGACTTAATTAAAGTACCAAGATTTGAAGCAACCTCGATCAAGTGATTCTCATCTAGAGAGGACACGGGATCATCTATAAAGACATATTCCAAATCAGCAAATTTCTGCTCCTCGACAAAATCGGGGTCATCAACCTCCCTTTCATCAACAACCAATTCTAAAAGCGTGTAAAAGATAGACCAAACAAAATTACTCTCCTCTCCCTTGGAAAGTTTGACTCGCTCTGGTTCTTCATCATTTCCACGCTGGAATGAAAAGGTGATATAACCATTATCCAAATCAAATTGCGGGGTCAATTTATCGTCTGTATAACGCTGAAAATTAGCAATAATATTCTGGTCTTGTCCTTGATCTTCTATAATTCATCGGATAAATGAATTATCCTGAATTTTAAGTTTAAAGTCAAGGTCGCCCTCTAAGTCATTATCCCAGTAAAATAAGTCTTCTGTAAAAGCATTATAGTATAGAATTTTATCACGAGTCAGAAACCCGTCTTCTTCCTCTGGAAAATTAGAACAAACTAATTTTTTAAACTTCTGGGATAGTCTCGTCTTACCTGTACCATTAAAAGCATAGATGAGTTGCGCTTTTTTATTAGAATCTTTCAATTTCTGAGCGATGTCCTCTAACATCTTTCCCATGACAGACCTTTCCATTCTAGTTAAACTTGAGTAGACAATCTCTCCAATATTCGTACTCTTTCTGACGAAGGGCAATTTCCTTTGGTAACCCTTGAGATAAATCTGAAGTTAAAGTATCAAACTTATCCAAGATAGAAACGATACGTTCTTGTTCTGAAAGTTGTGGCAAAGTGATAATAAAATTTTCCATATCTTTTGAATGGATACGAACTACCTTCGTTCCTGTTACCTTCCGCTCTTTTTGTATTTGAAAATGACTGGACTTGAAATAGTAATTCAAAAAACGTGCATTTTGTGAAGTACGAATGATATAAGCATCTCCAGAAACTCCAATATTTTCATTTCCTTCCCAAACGACTGCTTTACCAACATCCTCCACATTTTCAGATGTTGTAGCCATGACAATATCATTTGGTGCTGCTTTCTTTAACTTATCAAAAACTTCTTGTGTAGTAAAAGATAGGGTATTCTTAGTCGAAAAACTATACTTTGTATAGATTTGACCGTAATGGATAACAGGCTTTCCTTGCTCTACAAAATCTTTTTTCTGCAAGCCATTCCCACGCATAAAATCACATATCACTCCCAAAGAAACTTTTATCGGTCCAAAGATATGCCACAAGAGCCTAATTAGGTCTTGTCTGTACTGTACTGTCAGTGTACACGCCTTCGGCTGTGTATGTCAAGAGCTGATCGCGAAAATATTCGTATTGTTTTTGACGCAGCTCAATCTCCTTGGGTAGTCCGATATTCAAATCGTTACAAACCGTGTCGAAGTTATCCAGAACATGCACAATTTTTTCTTGGACAGAGAGCGGGGGGATAGGAATTTTAGTCTTCTTTAAATTATCATTATACAACCGTTTAATTGTACTACCAGTCGCTACTTGCCATGGCTGTAATTGATAAATATAAAATAAATATTTATTTAACACAATAGTTTCGTCATGTGATAACCAAACAATATTAGAGTCTTGAAAATAGGCTGGCTCTCCATCAAAAATTACCGTTCTTCCGATAGTTCCTGAAGCAGAAATCAAGACTTCCCCAACTTTAGGATAGGAATACTTTTCTTTGTATTCCAAAAATAGCTCTTTAGAAATAAATGAATCTGGTTTTTTACCAAACGTTCCAATCTTATAAAATGGTATCTCTCCAGTCGAACTTGTTTGTTCTTTCATTATTCGCCTACACATCGAAACAGCTCCAATTTCCCCCAAACTCTTCCACTCAACTTTATAAGAATCATCCTCAAAGTTCAGCAAATAATCTCTAAAATAAGAATATTGCTTTTGGCGTAAGGTCAATTCTGAGATCAATTCTGTTACATAATCGGTGAATTTGTCAAGTGTTTGCACGATTTTTTCTTGAATTTCGAGAGGAGGGATAGGGATTTTAATTTTCGCGACATCTTTAGCATACACATGTGGAATACCTGAACCCGTTTTCATTTGGTAAATTTTAAATTGATTTTCTAACAAGAAATGATAAACATATCTTGGGATCAATACTTCTTCATTTGGCTTTATAGAAAAAGCATCTGAAACAAAAATAGGCTCATTCCAGTACATAACAAAACCAGCATATGCACCACTACCAGCTACCGTAATGCTCTCACCCTCTTGATTAAATTCACCATGATAATAAGCAGGTTTTTGTCCTCCAGAAATGACAGGATAATTCCCTTCAACAATCGTTTTTGCAGTAATGGTTTTACCTCTTTTTAGCACTGCTACCTCCCCCAGCTCTTTCCACTCGACTGGGGCATTTTGAATTTCTTCTAGTAGGTTCATTCTTCTCCTCCTTTCTTTGCAAAATCTTCTAGCTGCTTGATTTCAATTAGGTAGTCTTTTTCGACTTGGCTGAGTGTTTTGCTTTGGTAGCGCTTGTACTCTGCTTCTACCTTTTCAGACATTTGCTTTTGTGAAATACTGCCATTTCCAGAGAGCAGATCCTCACCTGTCGCGAGCAGAATTCGATCCACATGCTCCACCCAGTCAGCCATGGTCATGATTTGCTCCCGCTCAGCCTGCCTTTCTGCAAAGTCCAAATACCCTGACACCAGCTGATTAAGGCTGCGGAGCTCTTTTTCTGATAGATAGTTTTTAGCGACTTTAGCTTCTCTTAAAGTAGGCAATTCTCCCTTAAAGGTCGTGAGTCCTAGAAATTCCTTATCACTATCTATACGACCATAGACCAACTCACTCGCTGTTTGATGATGAATAGCATAGTGCATTTTGTTTTGCACCGTTGCAAAGAAGTGCTTGGCTTCTAGCGATTGACTATCATAATCACTTGAAGTCGCAAACAAGTCTAACACTTGGCGATAAAATACTTTCTCACTCGAGCGAATATCTCGAATCCGTTCCAGTAATTCTTTAAAATAAGAGCCTCCACCAAGATTTTTCAAGCGCTCATCGTCCATAGCAAAGCCTTTGACCAGATACTCTTTCAAGACCGTTGAAGCATAGTGCCGAAACTGTACACCGCGAGAAGAACGAACGCGATAGCCCACTGCTAAAATCATATCAAGATTGTAGTAGGCCACTTGCCTAGACTGTGTTTTCCCTTTCATCGCACCATGTTGAGTGGTTGTCAACTGATAGTTGACAACCACTTTTTCGTCTAGCTCACCATCTGAAAAAATCGCTTTGATATGCTTAGAGATATTTTGCTTAGTGGTCTGAAAGAGCTCTGCCAACTCTTGCTGCGTCAGCCAAACGGTTCCATTATCCAGATGAAGCTCAATAGAGTCTTTCCCATCCTCTGTCTTATAGATAATCACGTCATTGTCCATGCTGCAACTCCTCCACAATTTTGTCAATCTCTGACCGAAGTTTATCAATGTTTTGAACCGTAGCTGCGATTTCTTTATTTAAAACATCAATATCAATCTTTTCTCGTGTGTCTTCTTTTTCGACATAGGTAGAAACAGATAAATTATAGTCATTTTCTACGATCTTTTCATAAGGAACAGATTCTGCAAAATATTTTTTGTTTTCTTTAGAAGCAAATGTCGATAAAATCGTTTTAATATTTTCTTCCGTCAGAATATTATTATTGGTTGCCTTCTTAAATTCCTTGCCTGCATCAATAAAGAAAGTGTCTGTTGAAGTTTTATTTTTAGCTAATACTAATATGCAGGTTGCAATACTCGTCCCAAAGAAGAGATTATCAGGTAATTGAATAACCGCTTCAACAAAGTTATTATCAACTAGATATTTGCGAATCTTCTGCTCGGCACCTCCCCGGTAGAAAATTCCTGGAAAAGTAACGATTGCCGCGCGACCTTTGGAAGACAAATAACTGAGGCTATGCATGATAAAAGCAAAGTCAGCTTTTGATTTGGGCGCAAGAACTCCCGCAGGCGCAAAGCGATCATCATTGATTAAAGTCGGATCATCACTTCCCACCCATTTAATAGAATAGGGCGGATTGGAAACAATGGCATCAAATGGCTTGTCATTGTTATGTTTAGGGTCTAAAAGAGTATTTCCCCGCTCAATATTAAACTTATCATAGTTGATGTTATGCAAAAACATATTCATCCGAGCAAGGTTGTAAGTCGTCATATTGATTTCTTGCCCATAAAAACCATCTTCAATGATATGCTCTGTGAATTGCTTTTTAGCTTGCAAAAGAAGCGATCCCGACCCGCATGCAGGGTCGTAAATTTTGTTGACTTTATTTTTCTCATCTTTTCCAAGCATAACAATTTTGGCCAATAATTTGGAAACAGTCTGCGGTGTGAAAAATTCCCCACCTGACTTCCCAGCATTAGAAGCGTAATTGGAAATTAAATACTCATAAGCATCGCCAAATAAGTCAATCTTATTATCTTCAAAACTACCAAAATTAAGTTCCGCAATTCCTTTTAGTACATCTGCTAAACGTTGATTTCTTTCTGTTACAGTATTTCCCAAGCGATTACTAGTTGTATCAATATCATCAAAAAGCCCCTTGATGTCTTTCTCACTAGCATAACCTACTGCACTAGCTTCAATCGCATCAAAAATTGCTTTCAAATCCGTATTAAGATTTTCATTCGTATTCGCTTTTTCAACCACATTTGAAAACAACTGACTAGGCATGATAAAGTAACCCTTTGTTTTAATGGCATCGTCTTTAATTTCAGGAGTGAGCTGCTCTTCCGGAAAAGATCTATAATCAAAATTAGAATCTCCATTTTCAATATAATTTTGAAAGTTTTCGCTAATAAATCGATAAAATAGAATTCCTAAAACATATTGTTTAAAATCCCAGCCGTCTACTGCCCCTCGGACATCGTCTGCTATTTTCCAAATTTTTGAATGAAGTTCTTGCCGTTGTTGCTCTTCTGTCATGGTAAACTCCTCATTTTTTATTCTTTTTCATTATACCAATATTTTGACATAAGAAAAGAGGGCTAATCTCTAGTTTAATAGGTTCTGAGCCTGAAAGAACTACCGACCCAACTCCACTCTGACCTCCTAATGGCTATATTAAGTTGCTCATGGTCATATGACCAATTGACGCTTATGGGAAACCTCTCTTGTCACAAAACTATATTTTGCCAACACGCAAATTCTTAAGAAATTGATGCAGCAAGGTGGCTAAAATACGAACAACCGAATAGACTTTATTACCTACCCTCTTTCGATTTTTTAAGAGTAAAGAAAAATGACCCACTGGGCCACGTCTTCTTAACTTCTGGGAACCGAGCACAAGAAGTCCACTGGTCCCTTTATTAACTAAAATCTTTAATCTTATCGAAAATCCCATCGTTGATCACCTTGAGATATGTTCCCTTCATCCCCAAGGAGCGACTTTCGATAATCCCTGCGCTTTCCAGTTTGCGCAAGGCATTGACAATAACCGATCGAGTGATTCCAATACGATCAGCAATAACTGAGGCTGTTAAACGGCCTTCAATCCCATCCAACTCATTTAAAATAGCTGTAACGGCCTTCATTTCTGAATAAGACAAGGTGTTAATGGCCATATTAACAGCAGTTTGCTTGCGGATAGTTTCTTCCAGATTTTCTGTCTGTAGATTAAGAAGCTGAATTCCAACAACAGTCGAAGCAATCTCAACCAAGACTAAATCATCATCGGTAAAATCATCATCATTACGCCAGATGATGAGGGAGCCCAAGCGCATTCCACCACCATAAATTGGCGCTAGAGTCGTCAGCCCCTTAGGATAATTGTCTCTGGACTCAACAGGAAAAATAGTCAACTCACTAGAAACAGGAATATTGGCTTCGGTATCATAAACTCGACTAATTCCCCGCATATAGTCATCAGGAAACTGCTGAGCGTCAAATATTTCCTCAACTCGGTCGGTATTGGTCTTATACTTCATAGCATAGCCAAGAAGGGTACCCCCACCATCAACGATACAGGCATTACAGTCAATAATATCAGCTAACTGCATGGCCATAATATTGTATGGCAGGTCCTCCTGCAAGCTATCAACAGATCGCTGCAAGATAGAAGTGATTTTTCTTGTTTTTTCTAATAAGCTAGTCATTTCTCTCTTTTCCCTTATAAATTGTGACATTTATGCCGATTGAATCTTTTTTCAACCAACATAAACGAGTAACTAAACCAGAGACTTTCAACAGAAAACCTCGTCATTAAACAGGCAGTTTCAATGCATTCGTAAATTTGTTCAATCGAACACGCCTAGCCTACACTCCTTTGAAAATGGACAATCTTTCCCAGGTATTTAATCACCTTTGTCAGGATTGTCAAAATCTTTGCAGCGCTTAACGGCTTAGCGACACGGAGATAAAGGAATCAATTACCACTCCATTGTCGTCTTAGTCAGGGACATAGAAAGCTACAATAGTGGCTTTCGTACTACTCTATTCATATTAATAGAGTGACTTTGTCCGTAGCTACCCTTATTTTCTCCCATTGTAACAGAGGAATTCTGAAATTGCAAATAATTATCAGAATATTTATTATAGTTCCAAAATTATATTCAAATCTCTACAATTTAATAGTAAACGTTCGGAATTTACTAGCATTTTGATTTCTTTTACAGAACATACTAAAAAACCTCGCCTAGACGAGGTTCTTACTAATTTAACGCTTATATTGAGCTAGAACTCGGGTAATCTTTTCTTGAACCTCTGCTAGTTCCTCCACACGTGGCAGATAAACAATTCTAAAATGATCAGGCTTATTCCAGTTGAAGCCCTTGCCAGGAACCAACATAACTTTCTCCTGCTTGAGTAATCGCAGGACAAATTCTTCATCGTCGTCAACCTTATACATATTCTGGTCAATCTTAGGGAAAATATAGAGACCTGCCTTGGGTTTGACGGCTGACAGACCCGGAATATCATTGATAGCCTTGGTAATAAATTCCCTTTGCTCGTAGATTCGACCACCGGGAATTAAGAGTTCATCCCCCGACTGGTAGCCACCCAGAGAAGTCTGGACAACATGTTGGGCCAAAACATTCGCACAGAGTCGCATATTAGAGAGCATATTGATCCCTTCAATATAGCCTTTCACATGGGTCTTAGGACCTGAGAGAACCATCCAACCAACTCGGAAACCACAGATACGATGGGATTTGGAGAGACCATTCATGGAGACACAAAAGACATCAGGAGCCAGACTAGCGATGGCTGTATGCTTGGCACCATCCATAACCAGACGATCGTAGATTTCATCAGCAAAGATGACCAAATCATTCTGCCGAGCAATTTCTACAATACCTTCCAGAATATCATTTGGATAGAGGGCTCCTGTTGGATTATTTGGATTGATAACCACGATAGCCTTAGTATTGGAAGTAATTTTAGACTTGATATCGTCAAGATCAGGATACCATTCAGCCTGTTCATCGCAAAGATAGTGGACAGCCTTACCTCCTGACAAACTAACACAGGCGGTCCAAAGAGGATAGTCAGGCATTGGCACCAAGACCTCATCACCATCATTGAGCAAGGCCTGTAGGGACATGGAAATTAATTCTGACACCCCATTACCGATATAGATGTCATCAATATCAACTGGTGGAAAGCCCTTGGTCTGACAGTACTGCATGATGGCTTTTCGAGCTGAGAAGATTCCTTTAGAATCGGAATAGCCTTCACTGTCTCTAACATTTAAAATCAGGTCTCGAATAACTTCGTCAGGTGCTGTAAAACCAAAGGCTGCCGGGTTTCCTGTATTGAGACGGAGGATTTTCTCACCATTGGCTAGCATGCGATTGGCCTCATCAAGAACTGGACCGCGAATATCGTAGGCCACGTGTTCAAGTTTAGTTGATTTATCAAATTGCTTCATACTTGTAACCTCTGTTGTTCTATTATAGCTAAATTGCTTAAAAATTGAAACAAATTTTTAGGTGACTTTCCTAAAAGGCTCGTTATCAAATTTTCAAAAAATCCATGGAAAATTCCAGTAATCGCTTTCATAAAACATGAAAAAGAGTTATAATGACTTTACCAAGAAAGATAAAACAGCAGAAAAGGCCTCAGCCGGAGGCTTCCTGCTAGGTAACCTTTGATAAGATAAGAGGAGGAAATATTATGCAAGCCTATAAACATATCCTAGTCGCCGTTGATGGTTCTAAACAAGCCGAATTAGCTTTCAAAAAAGGGATTGCAGTCGCTAAACGTAACGATGCCGAATTGGTTCTAGCCCATGTCATTGACACTAGGGCTATCCAAAATATTGCTGCGGTTGATACCTTCACCTATGAAAATCTCGAAAAAGAAGCCGATACTCTCTTGGATAACTATGAAAAAACCGCCAAGGATGCTGGTGTCAAGGAAGTTCGTAAGGTTATTGAATTTGGTAATCCTAAACGTCTCTTGGCTATTGATATTCCTCAAAAAGAGAAAACAGATTTGATTTTGCTAGGGGCAACTGGTCTTAACAACTTTGAACGGCTCTTAATTGGTTCTTCATCTGAATACATCATGCGCCATGCCAAGGTCGACATCTTGGTGGTCCGTGACGAACAAAAAACCTTGTAAACTAATCTTGCCATAAGATAAAGGCTCTCCGCATAGAGAGCCTTTTATTTATTAGCCACTTCAGCTACCAATCTTTGAGGGCTTTAAGTCTGTGAAGGTCAGCTGTTAAACGAGGTAATTATAATTAAGGGATTGAGCGAAGCCACTGCAAGCCCTTGACTCACTCCTCCTCTTTCGCCCTACTGCTCTCATCGGTTTGACGCCGCAGAGCTTTGCGCAGCTGGCGGTCGACTTCCCGCTTAATGGCAGGCTCTGGTGCAAAGCGGGCTTCCCAGTCATCTGGCTTTAGCACCTTGTGGGTGACAGGGTCAAAGTGGGCCTTGCCATCTGGAAAGATCTTGCCCATATTGGCAGCGTGGACACTATTAAAGACACTGCTTGGATCCACGCCCATTAAGACAAAGGAGCCATAAGTCAAATAGAGCAGATCAATTAAGGCATCAACTTGGCCGACTAAGGGGCTTTCTGGATGCTCCTTGGACTGAACCTTTCTGGCCGCCTTATCCAGCGCAGTATGCAGATTAGTCATAGCCGCTGCAAAATCTTCTCTACTGCTAGCCGTCGCATAGATAAACTCGACAATTTCCTCCAGTTTGAAATCGGCACGATGGCTAGCCTCTTCTAAACCGAAAACCCGAGGAGTATTGTTGGTCTCACCATCCATAAGCCGGTGAAAGTCTCTGACCTTGTTGAAATTCTCATCATCGGATAAGAAATCATTTTCACTTTCCAGATGAATCAAACCGTAATGGGATAAAGCCTTAGCAATTCCATTTTGATTATTAGAATCGGTGATATAGTGGGCGGTCTGTTTAGCAGCTTCGGTCGCATTGCCCATAGCAACACCGATACCTGAACGAAGCAACATTTCGATATCATTTTCCGAATCGCCAAAGGTCATGACCTCTGAAAGATCAAAATCAAAGGCCTGCCCCAAGCGTTCAATCCCCTTAATCTTAGACTGACCTTCTGAAATCAAATCAGCCGAGTAAGGACTGGACCGCGTAATCTTAATATGAGGAAACTTGTCCTGAATCTTGCTGGTTTCCCCTTCGGTCGCCACCATGACCACCTGATAAACGGGTTCTCGCATAATAGTCTGAAGAGTTCCCAAATTCTGGGGTTTAATCCGGCGGATAATATTTTTAAAAGAGCGCTCGACTAGCTTGGTCAGGCGTTCCGGAACTAGGCGACTGGCAACCTGACCAAAGCGAGAGGTCCCCATATTGATGATATTAGAGCCCAACAGGCCGACAGAAGTTCCCAGCGATACCTCCCGCCTGCGCTCTTGAGCATACTTAATCAGGCGATAAACGGTGGATTTGGGAAGCTGATTCTGATAGATGACCCGGTCCCGACTGATAATATATTGACCATTAAAAGTGACAGCGAAATCCAGACCCAGATTTTCCATAAAGGGAGCCACAAAGGCTGGTCCTCGACCTGTTGCTAAGCCAACAAAAATCCCCTGTTTTTTCAGCTCAACAATAGCTTTCTGGGTTGTCCGTGACACCTTCTTACGATCATTTAAAAGCGTGCCATCTATGTCAAAAAATACCGCTTTAACCGCCAAATCCTAGGCCCCTCTCTTGTCTTTTTATGTTAGAATAAATTATAGCACAATTTCAGAAAGAAGAAAGTACGATGAAAAAAATCCTAGTCCTCCATACCGGTGGTACGATTTCCATGCAGGCCGATGATTCAGGCCATGTTAATCCAAGCGAAGACAACCCCATGAACCACGTGGGTTTGGACCTATCCAATATTGAATTAACCGTCATTGACTTTCTCAATATTCCCAGTCCCCATATGACCCCCTATCACATGTTGGCCCTCTACCATAAGATCAGAGAGTCTGCCGACCAATTCGATGGCGTGGTTATCACCCATGGAACAGACACTCTAGAGGAGACGGCCTACTTTTTAGATACCATGGCGATTCCTGGGATTCCCATTGTCCTAACTGGTGCCATGCGGTCTGCCAATGAATTGGGGAGCGACGGGGTCTATAATTACCTGTCTGCCATTCGGGTAGCCAGCCATGATAAGGCGGCAGACAAGGGGGTCCTAGTCGTGATGAACGATGAAATTCATGCCGCCAAATACGTGACCAAGACCCACACCACTAATGTCGCTACTTTTAACACACCGACCCATGGACCCTTGGGCATTATTATGAAACACGAGATTCTCTTCTTCAAGACAGCCGAGCCTCGGGTTCGTTTTAATCTTGATACCATCACTGGAACCGTACCTATCATCAAGGCCTATGCCGGCATGGGAGTCGGCGATGGCATTATCAGCCTCTTGGACCCCGACAAGATTGATGGTGTGGTTATTGAAGCTCTCGGTGCTGGCAATCTCCCACCTGAAGCTGCTAGTGAACTGGAATGGCTGATGGACCATGGAATTCCTGTCGTCCTAGTCTCTCGCTGCTTCAACGGTATTGCTGAGCCTGTTTATGTCTATCCTGGTGGGGGCGTCAAATTGCAGGAAGCTGGGGTTATGTTTGTCAAGGAGCTCAACAGCCAAAAGGCCAGACTCAAACTCCTCATTGCCCTCAGCGCTGGTTTAAAAGGAAAAGAATTGAAGGACTATATAGAAGGATAGAAAACAAGAGTTCGACCTTCGTCGGACCCTTCATTAGGGCTTGTGCTCATCAAATATCAAAAACTGAATTTTGATATTTGATGAGCTTTTAAATTTCTAGGTCTAGGCCTAAAATAGTCCACCGGACTATTTTAGTAGGTAATGTGGACGGAAGAAAGAATTATCTAGTGGATGATTTCTTGAAAACCAAAGGGTTTCATTGCTAAGATTGAGCTTTAGTCTCAATCTTCCGTTATTAGTGATACCTCCAGTGTCACTAATAATAGCTCTACGTCGAAAATGTCAGTTTTAGTTCACCTCGTTCGCAAATTAAGCTATAACAAAGTTTATCTACTTGAAAATCATTTCAGATTTTGATTTTAACTTAGTATTAGAGCCAATTTCCCCAGTAGAGGAAAAGAAAAGACCACCGGCTTAGCTGGTGGCAGATAAGGCTTCTAGCTCTTTATTTCATCATGTCACGATAAATGGCCATTTTATCGGTTAAATTATCCATGTAAGTCTGATAATCAGCAATCTTTGACTGGAGAAAACGCTGGTGGTCTTGTAAAATTCCATACCGTTCTTTAACGGTTTCTGGTCCCTGATAACGTAGATCAGCATAGCATTTAATCTGTGCTAAGGGCATTCCCATGGCCTTCAAGCGTTTAATAAACTCGGCGAATTCCAAATCCTTATCAGAAAACTCTCGGATACCATTTCGGCGTTGCACCTGCAGAAAGCCCTGTTTTTCGTAGTACCTCAAGGTACTTTCTTTAATTCCTGTTTTTTGGGCAAATTCACTAATTTTCATTTTTCCCTTGACTTAAACCTTACTTCAAGTTTTACAATCAGTATATCACATGAAGTTGTGAAATAAAAAATGAAAAGAGAAATCTTATGACGCAATCACGCTTTGACATCGGTTTAGAAAAATTCAATGAAATTGATGGAGAATTGGGACAAGCGACCAAGGAAAATTTGGATCAAATCTCTCCTGCCCTTTCCAAAATGGTTATCGAAATGTTTGGGGATGTCTACAAAAGAGAGGGGCTACCCCTAAGAACACGAGAAATGATTGCCGTCTCAACCTTGCTGGCTATGGGAGGCTGTGAAGAACAGCTTAGGATGCATACGCATGCTGCCTTATCTGCTGGCGTTACTAAAGAAGAACTGGTTGAAATTCTGATCCAAGACATCAATTACTGTGGCATCGCTAGAGTTTTAAATGCCGCCAAGGTTATCCAGGAAGTATTAGCTTAAATCGTTAAAAAGCCGAATCTGGACTATAATCACCAGACTCGGCTTTTTGAGTTCAATAACTTGGCCCTAGTCCTCTTTTTAATCAAACTCCCCTTGCTCTTTGAGGTTGGCTGGTAGCATGGCCCAGCGAGGGTCAGTCTGCCAATTCTTCTGGGCGACAATTTGGCTAGCCACCTTTCTGGCTTCCTCTAGGATATTGTAGTCCTCAACAATATCAGCTACCTGAAACTCTGGAATTCCCGACTGGCGGGTGCCAAAGATTTCACCAGAACCCCGCATTTTCAGGTCTTCCTCAGCCAGGACAAAGCCGTCGGTTGTCTCGCACATGGCCTGCATCCGTCGCTTACCGACCTCATTTTTAGGATTGGCCACCAGGACACAATAGGACTGCTTGTCTCCTCGGCCGACCCGGCCTCGCAGCTGATGGAGCTGGCTGAGACCAAAGCGATCAGCATCCATGATAATCATAACCGTGCTGTTGGGCACATTGACACCAACCTCAATGACGGTCGTTGACACCAGCACCTGGGACTTGCCCTCTTTAAAGTCCTGCATAATCTGGTCCTTCTCATCATTTTTCATACGACCGTGCATGAGGGCGACCTGGGCCTGATTGCCAAAGAAATCTACTAGTTCTTGGTGCAAGTCCAAGGCATTTTTCAAATCGAGGCTCTCGGATTCCTCAATCAAGGGAGAAATGACATAGGCCTGGGCTCCCTTGGCCAATTGCTCCTGCAACCAAGTCAGGACGGCATCCAACTGCTCATGCTTGACCCAGCGGGTGATGATGGGCTTGCGACCAGCCGGCATCTGGTCGATGACGGAGACATCCATTTCGCCAAAGGCTGTAATGGCTAAGGTTCTAGGAATAGGAGTAGCCGTCATCATGAGAACATCGGGATTGTCGCCCTTCTCGCGGAAAATCCGTCGCTGATTGACCCCAAAGCGGTGCTGCTCATCGGTAATGACCAAGCCTAGCTTGTGGTAGGAAACCCCTTCTTGAATCAGGGCATGAGTTCCGACAATCATATCCACCGAACCGTCAGCAATCCCAGCCAGGGCAGCCTTTTTTACTGCTGGCTTCATGCCTGCTGTCAGGAGGGCAACATTGAGGTCGGGAAAAAGCTTGATTAGACTCTCGAAATGCTGCTGGGCTAAGATTTCGGTTGGTACCATCAGGGCCGATTGAAAGCCAGCTGTATAGCTGGCATACATGGCCAGGCTGGCAATAACCGTCTTTCCAGAGCCAACATCCCCCTGCAAGAGGCGATTCATGTGGGCAACCGACTTCATATCCGCTAGAATTTCCTCTAGACTTCGCTTTTGAGCCTGAGTTAGGCTAAAAGGAAGCTGGGCAACTTGTCTATTAAGAGCCTGCTCATCATAAGCGATAGCTAGACCATTAGTTTCTGACTTATTCTGCGATTTGAGGACCTGCAAATTGAGTTGGAAATAAAAGAGCTCCTCAAACTTAACCCGTCGCAAGGCCTGCTTGTATTCAGACAAATCCTTGGGAAAATGCATGGCCCTAGTCGCTGTCTGCCGATCTAAGAGCCGGTATTTATCCAGCAATTCTTGGGGCAAGTTTTCCTTCAGCTCCTCCAAAGCTCTGCTATCAAAGGCAGCCTTGATGGCCTTGACCAGGGCACTCTGGGAAATGCCTTGAGCGACATGATAGACTGGTTGCATATCGTCATCGACTTGAGCCAGCACCTTCATGCCTGTCACAGCCGACTTGAGAGCGTCCCACTTACCAAAAATAGCTACCTCCTGTCCCAGCTCAATCTTATCCGCCAGATAGGGTTGATTGAAAAAGCTGACCGCAATCACGGCCTCGCCCTGTTTGAGCTTGAAAGAAAGACGATTTCGCTTGAAGCCATAGTACTGGACATTAGCAGGGGTCACCACGGTGCCTGTAATGACCGCCTTCTCGCCGTCAACCAAATCGGCAACCGACCTAGCCTTGAAATCCTCATAGCGAAAAGGATAATAGAGCAAGAGGTCGCCCACTGTATAGAGGCCTAATTTTGTAAATTTCTCAGCAGACTTGGGTCCAAAGCCCTTTAGTACCGCAATTTCTTGGTCAAATAACATGATGTTATTATAACACACCTGACCTCCTCCTCTTAAAGCAAGCCTTTGGCTCCCTTATTTTTCTACTCATATTTGATGAAAATGACCAAGGGAAAAGAGCAAAATTAGTATTAGAGGCCTTGCAAGAGACTGCAAATAGCTCAAAAGGTCTGGCTGACCCTTCGAGGTTAGTACTAGATAAAGCTTCGCTTTCCTCGACAAATAGGACAGCGTGAGGCAAACTGCGACATAAAACATTAAAAGCAGACAGTTATTTTTACTGTCTGGTTGAAGTTTGTGAGTGGCAGAGGCAAACTGCAATAGTGGCTACCGTTGCAAGTCTTAAATTTGCTTTTTCTACCAGAAAACTTTGATTTCCAAAGAGTATAAAAGCCCTTAAGCCAGAATTCCAACCTAGGGGCTAATCTTATTTATATTCTCTTGGGACTCTGTCGCTGAGCAGACAGAGGACCTCGTAGTTGATGGTTCCGCGATAAGTAGCTAGGTCTGTTGCTGAAATACTCTGATTGCCATTTTGACCAATCAGGGTCACCTTGGTACCTAAGGGATAACTTTTTGGCAACCTAACAGTAATCTGGTCCATGGAAACCCGTCCAACAATGGGACATCTCTGACCATCAATCAGAACATCAAAGCCTTGCATATCTCGGGTCCAGCCATCTGCATAGCCCATGGGCAAGGTGCCAATCCATTCTTCTTGGCTACTAGTATAGGTAGCACCGTAGCCAACATCAGCTCCAACGGGAATTTTTTTGACATGAACCAAGGCAGTGTCCAAGCTCAGGGCTGGTTTAACGGTATAAGGCAAGGCTAATTCTTGACCGCTAGGGTTGAGACCGTAGATAACTATGCCTAGCCGAACAGCGGTAAAAATCCCCTCGCTATGCCAGAGACTGGTTGCCGAGTTGCTGGCATGAACCATTTCTGGACAGTAGTCAAGATCGGCCACCAATTCCTTGAAAAAGGCCAGCTGTTCCTGAAACTTTCTGTCATCAGCTTCATCGGCCGTCGCAAAATGAGTAAAAATCCCTTCAACCTGGCTACCAGCCTGCCTCAAACCTGCAATTAGCTCATTAGCCTCAGACAAACTGCGGACACCAATACGACCCATACCTGAATCTACCGCAAGGTGGACCAGAAGGCCATCAAGGGCAATTTGTTGCTCTTGAGCCATCTCCAACCAATCCAAGCTGGCAATAGTCAGCGTTAAACGGTTATCTCGTGCTAGGGAAACTTCATCTGGCAGAACCACCCCCAAGATTAGAATAGGCTTTCTCAGCCCAGCTTGGCGCAGTTCAATTCCTTCATCGATATTTGAAACGCAAAAGCCATCCACCAAGTCTTGGACATGATTGGCGACAGCTACCGCGCCATGACCGTAGGCGTTTGCCTTAACTACTGCCAATGTCTTGACATCTTGAGGAATGTGGTTCTGAACCTCTTTAATATTACTGGAAATGGCTGATAAATCAACCTTAGCTAAGGTTGGTCGGTGTAAACTTGAAATCATATGAAAACCTCTTTTACAATTTTCTAAGATGAATGTCTAATTTTCCTCCAAAATCACACTGGCCTGGACAAAGCCTCCGCTGTGGGAGATGGATACAAAACTCCGGCCTGAAAAGACCCTGCTGGTAATAATGGGAGCTCCCTTTTCATTGGTCGCTACCTCTATATCATGAAAACGTAGCTTGCCAATGCCAGTCCCCAAGGCCTTGGCAAAGGCCTCCTTGGCCGACCAACGTCCAGCTAGATATTCCATCTGTCTTTGGCCCTTAAGCGATTCAAAACGCTCAAATTCCAAATCTGTCAAAACCTTTTTGGCAAAAGCCGAGTTGCGCTTGTAGGCCTGCTCAACCCGTGAAATCTCCTGCAAATCAATCCCATGTCCAATAATCATTATTTTTCCTTGTAGATAAAAGTCTAACTCAACTGGAAAAGCTCTTTATAATCAATGTAAATATTTTTCTACCCTCCAATGAATAAAAAAGCCTGACCAGAACGCTCCTTCTTATTGTAATATTTTTCCGCCAAATAGTCCCCAACTAGGCTTAAATAAACTGATTCTTCTAGTCAGCCGCCCCAAGTCCTGCATCCATGCCATGACAAAGGAGCTGAGAATCCCCCAGCTCCCGAATCTTAGCTATTTAATACTCAACGAAGGAATCCTGACCCAGAGTTTGGTAAATTTCCCGAATCAGTTTTTCGGTCTTATCCCAGCCCAGACAAGGGTCAGTGATAGACTTGCCGAAGACCTCAGGCTTATCCTGACGGCCATCTTCCAAGTAAGACTCAATCATAAAGCCACGCACATACTTGTTAATCTCGTCATTCCAGTCACGATTAATCAGGGTCTGACGGACAATCCGAATTTGGTCCAAATAGTTCTTACCCGAATTATCATGGTTGGTATCAATCAAGATGAAAGGATTTTCCAAGCCCATATCTTGGTATTTTTTAATAGCCTTAATCAAAATATCATAGTAGAAATTAGGCTCATTTTCCCCATGTTCATTGGTTGCTCCCCGCAGGATAGCGTGGGCCAGAGGGTTACCATCGGTATCCACTTCTGCATCATGGTAGATGAAATTCTGCTGATTCTGAGCGGCATAGATGGCATTGAACATGATATTGAGATTACCAGAGGTTGGATTCTTCATGCCGGTTGGCACATCAATCCCTGAGGCCACAAAGCGGTGCTCCTGGTCTTCGACCGAACGAGCGCCGATGGCATGGTAGGACACCAAATCATCAACCAGGGGCAAATTTGAAGGATAGAGCATCTCATCCGCCGTGGTTAAACCAGTTTCGGTAATGACCCGATAGTGGAGATTACGAACGGCCGCAATCCCATTAATCAAATCAGGTAGTTTTGAAGTATCCGGCTGGTGAATCAATCCCTTGTAGCCATCACCATTGGTTCTTGGCTTAGCCGTATAAACCCGCATGACCATAAAGATACGGTCTTCTACTTCTGCTTGTAGGGCAGAGAGGCGGCGAGCATACTCCAAAACAGCCTCTTCATTATCCGATGAACAAGGGCCGATAACCAGAAGTAGACGCTTGTCCTCCCCTTTGATAATGGCATCCAGCTCTTTATCCCTAGCTTCTTTCTTTACTAGAGCTTCCCCTTCAAGTTTTGACAGTTGCTTAACTTGAGCAACATCGATTTTTTGGCTTTTTTGATGAATTCCCATATTATTTTCCTAGTGTTTCGTAAATTTCCTGAATCAAGTCTGCAGTCTTATCCCAGCCCAGACAAGGGTCGGTGATAGACTTCCCGTAGACATCCGGTTGGTTTTGACGGCCATCTTCTAGATAAGACTCAATCATGAAGCCACGAACAAATTGGTTAATCTTCTCATTCCAGTCACGGTTAATCAGGGTTTGGCGAACAATCCGCACCTGTTCCATATACTGTTTACCAGAGTTATCGTGGTTGGTATCAATCAAGATGAATGGATTTTCCAAGCCCATCTTCTCATATTGGTCAATGGTCTCCAAGAGGTCATCGTAATAGTAATTAGGAATATTCTTGCCGTACTCGTTGAGAGCACCGCGCAAGATGGCATGAGCTAATGGATTTCCCGAAGTCTTGACTTCTTGATCATTATAGAGGAAGTTCTGTTGAGATTGGGCCGCATACATCCCATTAAACATGACATTGAGGTTCCCCGAAGTTGGATTCTTCATTCCTGTTGGAACATCAATTCCTGAAGCCACAAAACGGTGTTGCTGGTCTTCAACCGAACGCGCCCCAATAGCAATATAGGATACCAAATCATCGACCAAGGAGAGGTTTTCAGGGTAAAGCATTTCATCTGCTGTGGTCAGTCCAGTTTCAGTAATTACACGATAGTGGAGATTACGAACGGCCTTGATACCGTTAATCAGGTTGGGTTGGCCTTGGGCATCAGGCTGGTGCACCAGCCCCTTATAACCATCCCCATTAGTCCTTGGTTTGGCTGTGTATACCCGCATAACCATAAAGATACGGTCTCTGACTTCTTCTTGCAAACTGGCTAAGCGATGAGCATAATCTAAGACAGCCTCTTCATTGTCTGACGAACATGGGCCAATCACCAAGAGCAGACGATCATCCTCACCCTTAATAATAGCTTCTAGTTCTTTGTCACGTGCTTCCTTTTTGGCTAAAGTATCACCACTTAATTTGGAAATCTGCCGAACCTTTTCTACATCAATCTTGTCACTTTCTGGAATAAATGTCATACTTACCTCCCTTTCAATATGATAACAAAGCCAGATTTAGGGCTATTTTCAAAACCAAATACTGGCAACTTTCAAAAAAGTAGAACTTCACCAGTTACCTGTTTAAATTACAAAAATAAAAGTGATATAGGATACATTATACCACTTTCTAACCTTATTTCAATTAGTTTTCAGAATAATCATGCAGCTCTAAGATGCTCAAAACCGCTGGCCAGTCCAGCAAGGACAACGAACAAATTAAGGCAGCTTAGCTTGCCCGATGACGGCCGTGACAATTCTTAAATTTCTTGCCGGAACCACATGGACATGGATCATTGCGTTTAACATTGGTAAAGTCCAAATCTTTGTCTGCCACAACTTGGCCAGCTTTTTGAGCAGCAATGTTTCCTACTGCAGTTGTCCGAGCTTGAGCCGTTGTCTTTTCACGCTCTTGTTGGTGAATTTGGGCTTTCATCATCAAGCGGGTAACATCAAATTCAATAGCCCCAATCATATCATTGAACATGCGGAAACTTTCGGATTGGTACTCAACGATTGGATTATTTTGCGCATAGCCCCGCAGACCAACGGAATTCCGCAATTGATCCAAAGCATCAATGTGGTCAGTCCATTTATTATCAACCACACGCAGGATCAACACCTTCTGGAACTCAATGACAGACTCCTGATCAGGCAGTTTAGCAATCTGGGAATCATAAACTTCCATGGCCCGCTCATAGAGTTTATCCTTCATTTCCTCATAGGTCCATTCATCCAAATCATCAATGCTAATGGAATCCTCTGGTAAAAGATTATTATGAGCAAAATTTAGGATAGCTTCTAAGGCTTCATCGACATCGCTGTTGCGACTATGACCGTCAATAGTGCGGTCTATTGTCCGTCTAATCATAGCCTTGATTTCTGGCCCAAGATCACGCTCAGCCGTGATGACATCATAACGTTCAGCATAGATGATTTCACGCTGCTCCCGCATCACATCATCGTATTGCAAGACTTGCTTACGGATATCATAGTTATTACCTTCAACTCGTTTTTGGGCTGATTCTACCTGACTGGTCAACATGCGCGACTTGATGACCACATCTTCGTCTTCTGGCAGGAGTCTCTCCAAGAAGACCTTAACCCGATCAGAAGCGAAGCGTTTCATCAAATCATCTTCAAAGGAAAGGTAGAATTGCGATTCACCCTTGTCCCCTTGACGACCTGACCGGCCCCGCAGCTGATTATCAATCCGGCGAGATTCGTGACGCTCGGTACCGATGACACAGAGACCGCCTAGCTCAACCACGCCCTTACCAAGCTTGATGTCGGTACCACGACCAGCCATATTGGTCGCAATGGTCACGGCTCCCCGTTGACCAGCGTTCATGATAATTTGCGCTTCTTTTTCGTGGTTCTTAGCATTGAGGACTTCGTGAGGAATCCCAGCCTTTTGCAACTTCTTGGAAATCATATCAGAAGTTTCAACGGCAACCGTACCAACCAGAATTGGTTGACCCTTTTCATGGCGTTCCTTAATATCCGCAATAACAGCCCTGAATTTGGCTTCAGTAGTCGCAAAGAGCAGGTCTGGATGGTCAATCCGTTGAACCGGCTTGTTGGTTGGAATTGGAATCACCCGCATATTATAGATTTCACGGAATTCCTCTTCTTCGGTTTTACCAGTACCTGTCATCCCAGACAGCTTGCGATACATCCGAAACATATTTTGGTAGGTAATAGAAGCTGAAGTCTTAGATTCGTCCTGAATCGGCACGCCTTCTTTGGCTTCAATAGCTTGGTGAAGACCATCAGAGAAACGACGACCTTCCATGGTCCGACCAGTAAATTGGTCGACGATAAGAACTTCGCCTTCAGAAACCACATAGTCCATGTTGAGGGTCATGATATAGTTGGCCCGCAGAGCATTGTCAATATAGTGGGTCAAGGCAACATTGTCAATGTCGTAGAGGTTTTCCAAGTTAAAGAATTCCTCAGCCTTATCAATCCCTGAGTCCATCAGACCGATGGTCTTGGAAGGGACATCAATAGCGTAATCCACCGATTCCAAGGTCTTAACAAACTTGTCGGCCCGAGTATAGAGGGCACTGGTTTCTGAACTAACAGGACCAGATACAATCAGAGGAGTTCTGGCTTCGTCAATCAGAACTGAGTCGACCTCATCGACCAAGGCATAATTGAGTGGTCGTTGCACCATGTCTTCCTTGCGGACAACCATATTATCACGGAGGTAGTCAAAGCCAACCTCTGAGTTGGTTGAGTAGGTAATATCACAGTTGTAGGCTTCCCGTTTTTCAATCGGCGACTTAGAAGACAGGTTGATCCCAACTGAGAGACCTAGCCAGCTGTAGAGTTCACCCATTTCAGTCGCATCACGAGCTGACAGGTATTCGTTGACGGTGATAACATGCACACCTTCTCCAGCTAGAGCATTGAGGTAAACGGGCATGGTTGCTGTCAGGGTCTTACCTTCACCGGTCCGCATTTCAGGAACATCACCATTGTGTAGGACAATTCCCCCCATGATTTGCACACGGTAGGGATAGAGTCCCAGCACTCGCTTAGCTCCTTCACGGACAACCGCAAAAGCTTCATATAACAATTGATCCAGCGTCTCTCCCTCTTGATAACGCTTCTTAAATTCTTCAGTTTTGGCTTGAAGTTCGGAGTCCGGCAATGCTTCCATCTCGTCCGCATAAGCTTCGACCTTCTTGGCCATCTTTTCTAATTTTCTAATTTCGCCTCTGTCATTTTCAATGACCTTGCGTAAAATATTTGCCATCTCTTTTCCTTTTTTCATAAACACAACCCCGAAATTTGTCCTTTGGACTAGGGCGGTTCGGTTATTATAGTCAGTACTATATTTTATCATAATTGCCTACCCTAGACAAGAATTCAAGCAAAGTTCCACGACAAATACATGAAAGGTCCCATTAATTATCTGACTAAAAAAGAGCCAAGCATATAAGCTCGGCTAGATTCTCTATAGGACTATTTTAGGCTCTCAGTTTTCTGCTATATGACTAACAATCAGTTCCAATTGGCCCGACAGAGTCCACTCCTTAACGGGATTAGGCAGGATGAAGTGTTGCCCCTTTTTGAGAGGATAGGATTGCCCAGCAACTACCAAACTGCCTTGACCCTCAATAACGCTGACCAGATAATAAGGAGCTACCTGCTCAAAGCTGGCTTGGCCATCGATTTCCCATTTATAAACTGAGAAAAATTCATTGGCCACCAAAAGCGTTGTTGCCAAATCATCAATAAGCTGCTCATCCGGATGAGAATTTTGCGGCTGCCCAATGGTCATCACATCAATGGACTGCTGGATATGCAACGGTCTCAGCTTTCCGCTGGCATCTGGACGATCAAAGTCGTAAACCCGATAGGTGGTGTCGCTGGACTGCTGGGTCTCAAGAACCATGATCCCCTTACCGATGGCATGCATGGTACCACTGGGAACATAATAGAAATCTCCAGCCTTAACAGGAATATGAGTTAATAACTTATCCCAGTCTCCGGCCTGGATCATCTGAGCCAGTTCTTCCCGGCTTTTAGCAGTGTGGCCATAGATGATTTCAGCTCCTTCATCGGCTGCCAAAATATACCAACATTCGGTCTTACCAAGTTCACCTTCATGTTCCTGGGCATAGGTATCGTCTGGGTGAACCTGAACACTGAGCCAGTCATTGGCATCTAAGATTTTGGTCAGCAAAGGGAAAACTGGGCTAGAGGGATGGCCAAAAAGCTGAGGCTGTTCCTGATAAAGCTTGTCTAGTCCCTGGCCAGCATAAAGACCATTTTCGACAACGGAAACCCCATGCGGGTGTCCTGAGATAGCCCAGTATTCGCCAGTCGTTTCTGTGGGAATGTCATAACCATAGACATCACGCAAACGGGTACCGCCCCAAATCTTGTCATGCATACTTGCCTTTAAAAATAATGGTTCTGTCATAAATCATTCCTCCTTTTAAGATTAGTCCTTACCTTCATTTTATCATTTTCTAATAACTCAGATAAAAAAATATACAGGTGATGTTACAATTCATGATTTAATCCTTCCATTAAACAAAAAGTTCCACAGATTAAATCGGGACATCTGTGGGACTTTCTGAATAATAAATAAGTTTACAAAATCCACCCAGACCTTAGTCAAAACGTTCAGCGACCTTCTTGGCTAGGGCAAAGTTCCCTAGGGTAGCTGAACCATTGCCAGCAACGGCTGGAGTGACAATATATTCTTCAACTGGTGGAACAGGGAGGTAGTCATTGAGTAGGTGGGTGAATTTTTCTCGAACACGCCGGAGCATATGTTCTTGAGCCATTACGCCACCACCAAAGACGATAACCTCTGGCCGGTAGAGCAGGGTAGCTTGCACGGCTGCTTGAGCAATATAGTAGGCTTGAATATCCCAGACATCCGAGTGCTGCTCAATCAATTCTCCTCGAATACCCGTCCGAGCTTCCAAGGACGGACCTGCTGCCAGCCCTTCCAAACAACCATTGTGGAAAGGACAGGTGCCATGGAAATCATTAGCAACATCGCTAGGGTGGAGGGCAACATAAACGTGGCCAGCTTCGGTATGACCAGTCCCACCAACAAATTCACCCCTTTGGATAGTGCCAGCACCAATCCCAGTTCCGATGGTGTAGTAAACCAAATTTTCAACGCCTTGACGAACCAAGGCTTCCCCATAGGCAGATGAATTGACATCGGTTGTGAAGTAGAAAGGCACCTTGAATTCCTTAGAAATTAGGCCAACCAAATCGACATTAGACCAGTTAGGCTTAGGAGTCTTAGTGATATAGCCGTAGGTCTTAGAATTTTCATCAATATCGACCGGACCAAAGGAACCGATGGCAATCCCTTGCAGGTCTGCTTCAAACTTCTTGAAAAATTCGACCGTCTTATCAATGGTTTCATAAGGAGCAGTCGTCTGGAATTGCACCTTCTCCACCACTTGAAAATTTTCATCACCGACAGCACAGACAAACTTGGTCCCACCGGCTTCCACACTTCCGTATAATTTCGTCATAAAATATCCTCTCTATCCTTGCTTTATCTCCCTTTCATTATAGAGAATTCAAAGGGATAAATCAATGAATTTCATACTGAGTAAAAATCAAAAGTATCACTCTCCCCTTACCCTATCGGCTAAAGAACTCGGACCTTTTAGCAAGATATGACCTCTCAAGGGCTGCCAGTCGAGAGTTTTGAACTTTAAAGAGTATAAAAGCAAAGAAAAAAGGGAGCGGGACAGAAATCATTACAGCGAAGCTGTCAATTTCGTTGTCTCACCCCCGCACAGTTGACTTGGTTTTCTCCTACAGTCTCCCAGACTGTTGGTTGGACCTATCACTTGTTTGGCAAGGGATAAGGACGGCCAATCAACCACTGCGTCAAACTGTCTGATGTTGAAAAAGTAAGGAGGTTAGGACCTTTTGTCCCAACCTCCTTTACAATTATTATCTCTATATTATTTGACGTCGATCAAGTTATCGCCAGCTTTTACAGCTCCTGACGCAACTGGACTAACTTCTGCGTAGTCAGCTGTATTAGTGACGATGACCATTATGGTATCGTCAAGACCAGCATCCTTAATGACAGCAGAATCGAAGGTTCCAAGGACATCACCCTTCTTAACCTCCTGGTTGGCAGCAACTTTTTGCTTAAAGCCTTTACCATCCAAGGAAACAGTATCAATACCGATGTGAATGAGAACTTCAACACCGTCTTTAGATTTCAGACCATAAGCGTGGCCAGTTTCAAAAGCAATTTGTACCAGGCCATCAACTGGAGAAACTACTGTGTTACCGCTAGGTTTAACGGCAATACCTTTACCCATAGCACCAGATGAGAAGACTGGGTCATTAACCTTTTCCAGTTCAACAATTTGGCCATCAACTGGAGAATAGATTGTTTCTTCAGAAACTTCAGTTTTAGCTGCGCTTGCTTCCTCTTTTGCTGAACCATGTTCTTCAACTTCAGCTTCAGCAGCCGCTACAGCAGCTTCTGCTTCAAAGACCTTGGCTTCTTTAGTCTTACCATAGTAATAAGTAATGGCAAAAGCAATGGCAAAGGAAATAACTTCACAAATCAGATAGAAAGGAATTGATTTTGGATTAATAGAAATCAAACCAAGTACCCCGGCTGAACCGAGCGATACTGCAATAACTTTCAAGAGACCTGCAATGGCTGCCGCAATAGCTGAACCGACCAAAGCACAGAAGAATGGGAAACGGTACTTAAGGTTAACCCCGAAGACAGCAGGTTCGGTAATCCCCAAGAGGGCAGAAATACCAGCAGAACTTGACAGACCTTTGGTCTTAGAATTCTTGGTCAAGAAGAAGATCGCAAAGGCTGCCGCAGCTTGAGCCATATTAGCCATAGAAGCAACGACAAAGATAAAGTCACCAGAACCATGACCGGCCTTATAAGAATTAAGCAGGATAGTTTCGAAGGCTGGGAAGGACTGGTGAAGACCTGTAACCACGATTGGTGTGTAGAAGGCACCAAAGATACCCATACCTAAGAATCCTAAGGTATCGTAGAGCCAAACCAGACCGTTGGCAACCCAGTCAGATACTTGTCCGAAGACAGGACCAATGAGGGCAAAGGTTAAGAAACCTGAGATAATCATGGTCAAAAGTGGTGTGAAAGTGAAGTCAACCGCTGAATGCAGGTGCTTGTGGAACCATTTTTCAATATGACACATTACCCAAACGGCAATGATAGCTGGGATAACCTGGCTAGTGTATTGAGCAGCATGCAAGTGCCAACCAAAGAAGTTCCAGTCAAGAGAAAACTTAGCAGCTTTAGCAACAGCCTCCTGCAACTCTTGTGAACTCATCATCAGGCCAAGAGCAGCACCCAAATATTGGTTACCACCGAAACGCTTGGCTGTCGAAATACCAAGCAGGACCGGCATGTAGATGAACGGGGCATCAGCCAAGACTGTCAGCATATCTGAAATACCAGAAATTTGTGGGTATTGAGCAATCAAAGATTGTGAACCGAACAAACCTTCTGACTTAAAGATATTGTTAACAGCCATCAAGAGACCACCTGCGACCAGGGCAGGAATGATCGGAACGAAGATTTCAGACAAAATCTTGATGAAAGCCATGATTGGGTTTTGCTTGTGACCTTGTGCAGCAATCTGCTTGACCTCGTCTGTAGAAACTTCCTTCAAACCAGTCTGATTAATCAATTCAGCATAAACATGGTTAACATCCCCAGCACCAATAATGACTTGGTACTGACCGTCCATCTTGAAGGTTCCCTTAACATCAGGGTTGTTGTCAAGCGCCGCTTGGTCAACCTTATCGTCATCCTTTAAAACCAAACGAAGACGAGTCGCACAGTGGGCACCGGCAACAAGATTATCTTTCCCGACCGCCGTGATGACGTCGGAAGCTACTTTAGCATAATCCATTGCGTAACTCCTTTAAAAATTTAATATGGTCAAAGCTTTTCATTTTTTTGAAAACGCTTTTTTACAGTCTCTAATCTATCACACTGCGAATGATATGTCAACCGCTTTGCAGAAATTTATTTTTTTGCCGTGTCCAAAACCTTCCCTTAAATATCCAACTGACCCTCTGTCAAGACTACATCCAGCTTTTCTGAATGTTGAATTATGTTAAATAAAAATAGCAGCAGCAAGAATCATTAGTTAGTAATAAAATAGCCAACTTCGCTTCAAAAAACAGTTAAGAAACATTCCTCCGCTTAGGTGGCTGATTGATAGTGCTGAGCCAACTTTATTTACTAGGTAGCTCAGCCAGGTGACCATCCCAGACGGAAGTGGAATTCACTTGTTTTTGTACTTCACCACTTGTGACATGAGGATAGGTCGGCCGACCCTACCAACCTAACCGAACTAGTGAGGGGAATAGGTGGTCATACTAGAAAGACCTATAAATTACTTCCCTTGACCTCGCCTCTTGTGGCATCTATTTCGCTAACCGAAGTACTTTGACACTTGCGACATGCACCCCTAAGTTCGATAATAACTTTGGGGATGTTACTAGTAAGGGGCATAGAAAGTTGCCGTTACAACTTTCGTAGTCAGTCTTAAATAGAATTTAGCCTCTTGCGACACGAGGATAGGTGGACCACTATAGCGGCCACCACACAATTGTCTAAAATCATCCCTTAGAACTTTGACACTTGCGATATAAAGTTAGGTCAGTCGATGATACTGACCTAACTTTATTAGTAAGTGGAGTAGAAAGTTGCTATAGCAACTTTCGTAGTCAGTCTTGGAAAAAAAATTTTTCCTAGACTGACTTCGCCCCTTGATTTTTCCTATGAAAACCTTTACTATGTTATGGAAGTGACATTTATAAGCAATTGTTGACATATATCTATCGGAGGAATATCTATGAATCTACCAACTGAGGTGCGTTACCGCCCTTACGCTGATTGGACCGACCAAGAAAAGGCTGAGATTAAGGCTCACGTCGCTGCTTCCCCTTGGCGGGCCAACTATCATATTGAGCCAAAGACCGGTCTTTTAAACGACCCAAATGGCTTTTCTTATTTCAATGGAAAATTCCAGCTTTTCTACCAAAATTGGCCTTTTGGTGCTGCCCATGGCCTCAAGCAATGGGTTCACACCGAGTCTCAAGATTTGGTTCATTTCAAGGAAACGGGAATTACCCTGCAGCCTGACCACGAGAATGACAGTCACGGGGCCTATTCCGGTTCTGCCTATCCCATTGATGATAAGCTCTTCATATTCTATACCGGCAATGTTCGTGACCAAGACTGGGTACGGGACCCTCGCCAAATCGGAGCCTGGATGGACAAACAAGGTCATATTGAAAAATTCGATGACATTCTTATCAAACGGCCTGCCGATGTGACGGAACATTTCCGTGACCCACAGATTTTTGCTTACGAGGGCCAATATTACGCCATCGTCGGGGCTCAAAGCCTTGACAAGAAGGGCTTTATCAAGCTCTACAAGGCCCTCAATAACGATGTCCATAAGTGGCAGGAAGTCGGTAATTTGGACTTTGGTGGTACAGGTTCTGAATATATGATTGAGTGCCCCAATCTGGTCTTTGTTGATGGGAAGCCAGTCCTGCTCTACAGCCCTCAAGGTTTAGACAAGTCCGAGTTGGCTTATGATAATATTTATCCAAACACCTATAAGGTCTGTCAAACGTTTGACACAAAGCAACCTGCTCTTGTCGCTGCTTCTCCAATTTTCAATCTGGATTATGGCTTTGAAGCCTATGCAACCCAGGGGTTCAACATGCCTGACGGTAAGGCCTACTGTGTCAGCTGGATTGGCCTGCCAGATGTTAACTATCCAACTGACCAATACGACTATCAAGGTGCCATGAGTCTGGTTAAAGAGCTGACCCTCAAGGATGGCAAGTTCTATCAAAATCCGGTTCCAGCCATGACCAACTTAAGAACCAGTCAAGAAGCCTTTGCTGATAAGGCCGAAACCGATAACTGCTATGAGTTAGACCTGACCTTTAAAGCCAATCAGAAGACCGAGCTCCTTCTCTTCGCCGACCAAGATGGTGACGGCCTCAAGCTCACCATTGACAACCAAGCTGGCAAGGTTATCCTTGATCGCTCTCAGGCCGGTGTCCAATACGCTACCGAATTTGGCACCAGTCGCCAATGTAGTCTGGACCAAGCCCAAGAGGCACGCATCTTTGTCGATAAATCCATCGTAGAAATTTTCATCAACCAAGGTGAGAAAGTCTTTACCAGCCGTGTCTTCCCCAATGCTGGGCAAACCGGCATCAAGCTTCTCTCTGGTCAGGCTAGCGGAACTTATTATCAACTGAAGGGTTAAGCTATGGTCGCAAAATTAACGGATGTTGCCAAACTGGCCGGTGTCAGCCCAACCACCGTCTCCCGCGTTATCAACAATAAGGGCTACCTTTCAGAAAAAACCAAGGCCAAGGTCCACGCAGCCATGCGGGAGCTGGGCTACAAGCCCAACAATCTAGCCCGTGGCCTGCAAGGAAAATCCTCCAAGCTGATTGGCCTAATTTTCCCCAAGATTTCTAATATTTTCTACGCTGAAATCATTGAACATCTGGAAAATATCCTCTTTCACCAGGGCTACAAGGTCATCATCTGCAACAGTCAAAATGAGTCGGACAAGGAGCGGGATTACTTGGAAATGCTGGCGGCCAACCAGGTTGACGGCATCATCTCCTCCAGCCACAACCTAGATATTGAGGATTATGAGCGGGTGGAGGCACCCATTGTGGCCTTTGACCGCAACCTAGCTCCCCACATTCCAGTCATTTCTTCTGACAATTTTGAAGGGGGCAAGTTGGCAGCCGTCAGCCTAGAAAAGGTGGGCTGCCAGAAGACGGTCATGTTCACCGGTAATGACAATTCCAATTCCACCACAGGCCTACGACAGCAGGGGTTTAGCTCAGTTCTGCCTCATGCCAAGGTCTTCAATATTTCCAGTGACTACTCAGCCATCCGCAAGGAAATGGAAATCAAGGCCATTTTGGAACAGGAGCAACCGCAAGGAATTTTTGCTTCCGATGATATGACTGCTATCTTGACCATGAAAATTGCTGATGATTTGGGAATAAAGGTCCCACAAGACCTGAAAATCGTTGGCTACGATGGCACCCAGTTCGTGGAAAATTACTTTCCTCAGCTAACCACCATCAAACAGCCCATCAAGGAAATCGCGGAACTGCTGGTTGATGTCCTCCTAGCAAAAATCGCAGGCAAGGAAGTCCAAGAAAGCTATATCCTCCCCATCAGCCTCCTGACCGGAAAATCGCTATAAAGAATAATCCCTCGGCCGTTTTGGGGCGAGGGATCGTAGTATCTCTAAGCAAAACTAATTGGATAGTCTCTGGAAAGTAAGGTGACTAGGTTACTTTTTCCATACCTATCAACAAAAAAGTGCCTACTTTACAGGCCAAAATCAAAAGCCTACAATAACTGATGAAGAAAAAAACTCAGGAGGCCTATTATGTTTGATTTTCATTCTATTTTAAAAGATAATCTCTACGGTGTTCTAGCAACCGATGACAAAGGCAAACCAAAAACAAGAATTATCCAATATCTATTTTCAATTGGAGACAAGGTTTACTTTGGAACAACTAACAATAAACCAACCTACCAACAACTATCAAATAATCCTTACGTTTCATTTTGCTCTCATAAACCGACTATAGCGGTTTTTTAACCATTGATGGGAAAGTCAACTTCGTTAATGACCTATCTTTGAAAGAAAGAGCTATGGAAGATTATCCTGACATTAAAGCTATTTATAAAAGCCCAGATAATCCTATCTTTGAAATCTTTTTTATCGACATTGAAACTGTTAAGACATTTGGTTTTAAAAACGGCGAACGAATTTATCAGTTGTCTTAACCTTCATTTATCCTTTTATAAGCTTCTCCCCAATCACTCATTGCATTTAAAATCGGCTCTAAACTAAATCCTAAATCCGTTAAATAATATTCAACCTTTACCGGCTTAGTCGGATAAACTGTTCGACCAATTAAAGACCCTGTTTCCAATTCACGTAGATTTTCTGATAAAACCTTCTTAGTAATTGGACTCAAGGTTCTTTCTAACTGCCCATATCTCTTTTTACCACTGAGTAATTCGTGAATAATAAGAACTTTCCATTTGCTCGAAATAAGTGATAATGTTAATTTTACAGGGCATGAATTTTCAACCATGAAAATTCCTCGCTCTCTTTAACAAGAAGATAGAAAATAGTCCATTTGCACTGGCCCCAAAACTAGACAGGAAATCTAAGAACTGGGGTGTATGTCAAATGGACTATTTTTAATCTGTAACAAACTTAGTCAAGATACCATTGATAAACTTGGCGGAAGTTTGGTCTGAGTAGGTCTTGGCCAACTCGATAATCTCGTTGAGAGCCACCTTGGCAGGCGTTTCATCATAGTACTTGACTTCAAAAAGTCCTAAACGCAAGAGACTGCGGTCAGTCAAGGTTAGGCGTTCCAAGCTCCAACCTTCCTTGAGGTTTTTAGCAATCTGGCTATCAAGTTCAGCTAGGTTATCTACAGTTCCTTTAACGAGATTCAAAAGGAAGGCTGGAACTTCAAATTCCTGTTCGTCCTCGGCTATCTTATCGTAGGTGTAGGCAAAATTAGCGGCTTGGAGAAAGTCAGCTTGACCGAACTCCAGACTAAAGATAGCTTGAAAAGCCCGTTGGCGTAAATTATATCTCGAATCAGTCATCCAGGAAGTCCTCGGCAAATAGGGCTGTCATGTCTGGTTTTGGTGTCTTTTCAGGGACAATTCCTACTACATGGACATTGACATCAGAAAGTTCAACTTCGGCCATATCATAGACGGCCGACTTAACAGCTCTTTGGACTTCAATGGAAACAGCAGGTACATTAACCCCATACTGCAATTGCAGGTAAATATCTGCTGTTACTTTATCATCATCACTGGTTGTGAGATAGACACCACGACTAAGAGTGGTTTTACTGATATTATCAGTAACGGCCTTATTATTGAGTGAATAAACCCCATCAACCTTAGTAGCCGCAATGCCTGTAATTACTTCCAACACACGTGGGGAAATGACAATATCACCAATTGTTTCTGTCATAGGTCCGTCCTTTCTCTAATTTTTTATTGAAATTTATGTCGCTTAGCAAAACAAGTCAAAACATTTCTTTGTCTCTTGTTTGATTGCGACGTTTCTGTGGAAAAAAAGATGACGTTTCCTAGATGCTTAAGGCATCTGTGTCACTTTCCTAAGATCTTCGAAGTGCTTAACAGCTTTGCACCTTTCTCTTACGCCCGAGAGACGTAGGTTCCTTCTTGGGTGTTGATGACCAATTTTTGGCCAACTTCGATGAAGTCTGGAACGTTAACTACGAGACCCGTTTCCAAGGTCGCTGGTTTACCTGAACCGGTTACGGTAGCTCCCTTGATTGAAGGTTGGGTATCAGTAACGGTCAATTCAACGGTTGTTGGAACTTGCACCCCAATCACTTCTGTTCCGTAGAATTGAATCTTAACTTCGCCATTTTCCAAGATGTAGCGCAATTCATTTTCTACATTAGCCACAGGAATTTCGTATTGGTCGTAAGTTTCGCTATTCATGAAGTAGGCTGTATCATCCATCTTGTAAAGGTATTGAGCCGGAACAGTTTCGATGATAGCTTGTTCAAATTTTTCTTCCGGACGGTAGGTCGTATCAAAAGTTGAACCTGAACGCACGTCACGCAGTTTCATCCGCATAACGGTATTACCCTTACCTGGTTTATGGTGGCTAGCTTCCAAGACACGAATCAATTTTCCATCGGCTGTCACGAAAGTCATACCAGCTCTAAGCTTGCTTGCTTCAATCATGTTTATCTACCTCTTTATTAATTTAATTATCAGTTTATTCTATCACATTTCCTAAGGGGACTCAAATCTTTTATGGTATCCAAGACTTTTAGTGGCTCTTAAGAAAATTTTCACGCTGTCTTAAGAAAACTAAGTTAGGATAGGCCCCATTACTTTTTAAGGAGGTACTGATTATGGCAAACTCACCGAAACACAGAACCGAACTAAAGGGTTATGGTACCCTACGTAAAAGCAAGGCACACGGATTGGTGGGAGCACTAATCCTGTCAGGTGCTCTTATCACGACGGGGGTGATATCTTCTTCTACTTTTGCTGAAGAGCAAGCAGGAGAAGTCACAACAACAAGTCAGTCAAAAGAAACAACAGTTTCGACTGATACAGCAACTTCAGGCACAACTGAGAACTCTCAAACGCAGTCAACTGACACACAAACTACCAATACTAGCTCAACAGAGCAAACCAACTCTCAAAGCACTTCTGAACAAACGAGTACGGAAGCAACAAGTTCCGAAACCAGCTCTAGCCCAGAGACTGTTAACTCTTCGAGCGCAAGCAGCTCTGAAGGAGCTGAGACAAGACTTTCAGAAGGTTCGTCCACAGCTAGCACTTCCACAGAGGCAGGTTCTTCTACCGCCAGCTCCGAACTAGCTTCTGCCTCGCAAGCCGCTAGCTCAGCAGATAGTGACACTAATAATGAAACAAGTTCAACCACAATCACCTTTTCAACAGATAGTGATACAGGTGAATCAACTGTTTCCACCGATGTTGCAGATACTGCAGAAACAGCAGCTGTGACGGTTTCCAACTATATTGTTACCATTACAGAAGCTGGTAGCTATGTCTTAAGTGGTAAGGCCAATGGCTATCAAATTGTCGTAGACAGCAGTGTGGCTGATCAAGTAACACTCATTCTTGATAATCTTGATTTGACCTCCAGCAGTATCTACTCTGCGGGCGACTTAACCATCTCTGTCAGCTCTGATAGTTCAGTAAGTTCAGATAGCACTAATGCGATTGAAGCCGAAGGAGCTCTGACAATTTCCAGCAGCAACTCCAGCAATCTGACAGCAACGGCAACAAGTAACCATGCTATAAAGGCAGATAGCGTTAATCTCTCCAACCTCGGTCTAGCACTCACTTCTAGTGACAAGGACGGGATTCATGCCACTAGCAGCTTGACCCTCGATAAGGTTACAATGACTATTTCAGCCGGCGATGATGGTATCCAAGTAGACGATGATACCGATGTCAATTCGGGTGATTTAATCATCACTGACTCTGGCATCACCATAACATCAACCGATAAAGGAATTACTGTTTCAGACAGTGCAACGGTTGATGGAGAGACGAATCTGACAATAACCGCTGGAGACGAAGGCATTGAGGGACGTTCCATCAATCTCAATAGCGGTACCATTACGATTGACGCTGGTGATGACGGCCTCAATGCCACTGAATGGACAACTAAGGACGATGCTGATTTAAGTAATTTAACAAATACAACCGCAGATATCGAAAATACGGTCATCATTACTATTGCTGGCGCTACTGTCACTATCAGTGCAGATGGAGATGGTATTGATAGCAACGGAAACCTAGCTATCTCTGCCGGTTCTGTCTACGTGACACAAACATCGGTTGACAATTCTGCCCTTGACTATGATGGTACTGGCATCATCTCTGGCGGAACCGTCTGGGCTTTGGGAAATCAGGGAATGGCTCAAGCCTTTACAACAGGGTCCAGTCAGGCCTATATTATGGCTAATCTGTCAGGTTCAGAAGGAGATACTGTCACCGTAACGGACAGCGATGGTAATCTCATTGCAACCACTACTGCAACAACTTCCTTCGGTAACGTGGTCTTTAGCGATGCTGTCTTAGAATCAGGACAAACCTACACGATTACCACTTCATCTGGCTCCACGACAACTGCCACGGCAACAGAAGAAACTTCTGCCAATGCTTTCGGTGGTATGGGAGGCGGACCTAATGGTGCTCCTGACCAATCTGGAAATATGACGCCACCTAATGGTGCTCCTAGCCAATCTGGAAATATGACACCACCTAATGGATTTCCGGCAAATCCCGGACAAGCACCAGACTTCTCAAGCACCACCAGCAACATGAGTGAGACTGTAGCAGGGTCTAGCAGTACTAGTGAAACAAGTTCAAATACGGATGCGGCATCGACTACACCGGCAAATTCTGAAACTCAGGCAGATAGTACAGCGTCGCTGCCAGCAACTGAACAAGAATCCGATACCTCAAGTACTAGCGAAGCAGGATCCACTAGCACCAGTGAAATTAGCTCAAATACGGATGCGGCATCAACTACACCAGCAAGTTCTGAAACTCAGGCAAATAGTACAGCGTCGCAACCAGCAACAGAAAAAGAACCAGGTACCAGCACCAGTGAAGTAAGTTCAAGCACTGACACGATATCAACTACACCGACAAATGTTGCAAATCATGCCGATAATGGAATTAGTTCAGCAAGCGAACAGGCTGCTGGCAAGACTAGACCCACCGATTCCCAAGGTAAGGCTGGACAGGTTCCTAATAGCACGAATGCCACTGGAAGAGGAGACTCAACCGCCAATAAATCAGAAACCAGCCAGCCTAGGCCAGACTTCACAAGTGATACGGCTGCCACAGCTAGTAGACAGGCTAAAAGAGCAGGGAAAACTGACCAACCTAGGCAAGAAGTACAGGCTAATGAAAAAAGCCAAGGTGCAGAGGCTCTCAGAGAAGATCAGACATCACAGTTGACTTCGTCAACACCCACTAAACAGGCTCAAAATAAGCAACATTCCCAACAAAACTGGCTCCCAAGCCAAAAATCTGAGGGGCAACAGACTGAACAAGTTCAAGAGGCGATAAATCATTTCACCTCCACTTCTTCTCAAAAAAATGAGCGGACAGAATCACCTCAAAAAGAGACTCAAAAAAATCCAGAAAAGAGAACTTCTCAAAATCAAGCTTTCCAAAAAACAAGAAGCAACTCTCTCCTTGCGACTATTCTAAACTGGCTCTTAGGTCAGCTTAACTAACGATGTCCGTCCTCAAAAAGGACTAAAAAGCACTGATAAAACAAATCAACCCCAGCAGTTTGTGGGGTTGATTTGTTTTATATTTATAGAAAACTGATAAGAATGCCCTCAGTCTTCCCCTAAAATAATATGGGGAACATCATGCTGGATATAGTCCACACCCTTTTGCTTCATCAACTCGATAGCCAGAGCATTGGGACGATAGTCAGCCTTATAGGTGATCTTCTTGACACCCGCCTGCAAGAGCGCCTTAGTACAGTTGATACAGGGGAAATGGGTAACATAGATTTCAGTATTTTTGGTCGAGATTCCTTCCTTGGCACATTGAATCAGGGCATTCATTTCTGCGTGAACCGTCCGAATACAGTGACCGTCTTCCATGTAATGACCGACCTCATTACAGTTGTCAGTCTCGGAAACACCTCCATTGTAGCCGGTCGCAATAATCCGCTTATCCTTGACCAGAACTGCACCAACATAAGCTCGATCGCAGGTTGATCGCTTAGAAATCAGCTCAGCATTGGCCATAAAATAATCCTGCCAAGATAGTCGTTCTTCCGTCATAAAACCTCCTAAATGACAATTAATTCCTTGGGGGCTTGAGTCAAAACCTGACAGCCTGTCTTAGTTACCAGAATATCATCTTCAATTCTGACCCCGAATTTTCCATCCAGATAAATCCCAGGCTCATCGGTAATGGTCATCCCAGCCTCCACCAAGTCCGCTGATTGACCAAAGTAAGGAATTTCATGAATAGCTAAACCAATGCCATGACCAATACCATGGGTAAAGAAATCACCGTAACCAGCTTGAGCGATAACTTGGCGAGCAATCCGATCATAATCACAGCGTTTTATTCCCGCCTTGACATCATCAATAACCGCCCGATTACTCTTGAGGACAAGCTCATAGACAGCCCGCTCCTCATCGGAAGGCTGACCGATATGGATAGTCCGTGTCATATCGCTGACATAATGGTTATAGATACAACCAAAATCCATGGTTAAAGTCTCACCCTGACGAATGATTTTATCGCTGGCTCGACCGTGGGGCATGGCTGACCGCTGACCCGAAGCCACGATAAAGTCAAAAGAAGGACCGCTGGCTCCTAATCCTCGCATCCGAAAATCAAGAAAATTAGCAAGGTCAATTTCACTGGTCTGGTTGGGTTTGATAAAGTCCAAAGCATCTAAGAAGGCCTGATCAGAAATCTTGCAGGCCTGACCAATGGTTTCAATTTCACCAGAGTCTTTAATCATCCGCAAGTTCTCAATCAAATCGTTCAGCGACTCTAGCTGGTAACCTGTAAAAATAGACCGCAAGTGCTGATAAAAATTATAAGAGATTGCCTCTCCCTCAAAGCCAATCGTCTTCAACTTATCGTCTCTGATAAGCTGAGCAATTTCAGTCAGAGGCTGGCGAGTCTCAATAATATCAAAACCCTTAACCTGCTCTCTAGCTAAAAGACTATAGCGAGAGTCCGTCAGAAAGAGTCGGAGTCCTTCTGAGATAAAAATTGTTCCAGCCGTTCCATGAAAGCCAGTCAAATAATAGATATTGGTCAGATTAGTGACTAGGAAGCCATCGCAAGCCGTCTGCTTCAGGGATGTCACTAATTTTTCAACACGCGCCTCAGACACCTGAGAATCACCTCCCCTTTAATGACTTTATTCTAGCATGATTAGACTGAAATTACTAATTTGAATGAACCAAAGAGGCCCCGACACCATGATGGAGGCGGGGGTAATTCAAGTATACATTACTTGTTTCTAAAAAATTGGAAAAGTTTGATTAAATAGATAATAGCCATACTTAAAACGGTAAGCAAAAGTACAATAAACATAAACTTTCCAATTTGTTTACTCGGTGATAGGATAGTGATAAGAGCTAGAATAGCAATTAAAAATATTAGGAAATTATCTTTGAAAAATTTACTCATAATAGTAACTAAACCTGTGAGCCTGCTATTCCGCAAGTCGTTCCAGCTATTAATCCTTCACCTATTCCACCCAAAACAGCTCCTACAACACTTCCAGCTCCCGGTTCTGCTGCAGTTCCAGCAATCAAACCTTTTCCTGCTCCATCAATAGCTCCGCCGATAAAACCTCCTGCGAAACCTATTGTAGCACCCCAGACATTAAATCTACCACCAATTTCTACAAGATTTTCACTATCTACAATTTCAAAATCATTAAACGCTATAGAATTCATATATTCCTCCATATTAGTTAATTGTATTGTTTGTCGAATTTTACAAATCTAAATATTTATAGCCAGCAAGACCTGTCGCTGTACCAGCCACGAGTCCTTGACCAACTCCACAAAGAAGCGCACCTGCAATAGTACCTGCACCAGGTTCTGCCAAAGTTCCAGCATCATCACCTGTCATTGCACCCTTAAGAAAGCCTCCAGCAAAACCACCTGCAAAACCAACAACTACTCCAAAGGCATTTCCTGCGTCAATTTCTGTGAGATAATCTGCATCAGCTACTTCAAAGTTTTCTAACACCATAGTATCCAATGTTACTGTGTTCATAAAAATTCTCCTTATTCTAAACTTCCGAAGGAATCAGCAAGTATCCCCAGCAACAAATTTAATTTATGCCCCTAATCCTATCGCTTATATTTTTTCTTAATCAAGGCCCTCTAGTTTACTTTTATTAGATTGTTAAAGATGCAAAAAAATATATATAAATTTTCTGATAATTATTTTTCGCTAGATTGGAATTGGCATCTTAATATCTCACTCTAGTAGTTTAGTAAAATTGCTTGGGATTTAAGAACCTAGAGCTGCTCTCATGCCAGGGAAACTTAAAATATTAATCTCCTTGAAGACATCTTCCTGAATTAATCGTTTTTTATAAGTACTATGTCAGTAAAAGGCCTCTTTTAATTGCAGACCTCAACTTCCATCTAAAAGGACTAATTCCCATACAATGCAGAAACGCAATCTTTCATCTAATATAATGTCTAACTTTTGGGAGGCACTTTATCCTATACGACTAATCTTTTCTGATTCAGAAACATTAATAAAAACTTTAGGGAGCTTCCCTTGTTTCCCCTAAGCTCTCCCAGATAATAAAATACACTAAGAAAAAGGAACCGAGATTATTCTCAGCACCTTATCGTATTCTTCATTAATCTTTAATTTTTAAAGCCTTCTTGATAGCCGAAACTTGCATCTCAGCGTAGGCCTCAGGATTTGATTTGGCCAGAGCCTGCATTGCTTGGGCCTTGGCAGAATCAGCAGCCATTTGACCTTGCAGCTGTTTGGCAAGACCCGCTAATTTCTTGGCTTGATCTTGTGACAGAACCAGCCAAGTTTTCTTGGGGACTTGAACAACAGATTTTTGGGAGACCAATTCCCCTGATTCCCCACCAAAACCATAGAGCAATTTAGCCGTTTTTGACTTCCAAACGTACCGCTTGGTCGTGGTTTTAACTTGAGCCTCTTTGACATCAGCCAATTGGTAGGTTGCTGTTTTCTTGACAGCTTCCGTTGCATGTTTGGTATCTGGAATGAAGTATGCCTTGGCATTCTTATCTTCCTTGCTAGCTCGGTAAACTAGAACCTTACTGCTTGCCTTGCTGCCCAGATCCTTATAAACGAGGACACCATAGGGAAGCTTACTATCTCCAGCAGTATAAATCTTTTGAGTTACCACCCTATTTTCAACCGTCATACCTGTATGATTAACAAAATGATCGGTCAGGAGGTAGACAGAACCAGCCAAGACTAGGAGGGACAGAAGCCCTAGCCCATAGCGCAGAGCTTTTGAAGACAGTAGCATCCATGAGCCAAAGGTTGCCAAGGTTGCTAGTCCAATAATTAAAATAATCATTTATCATTGTCCTCCTTTTCAATGATTTTCCCCTTACGCAACAAGAGAGCGACGAATAAACCTAAGACTGCAAAGGATAGTCCCAGAGTAAAGGAAACATGGAAGCCGGATAGACTAGCATCAATCATTTTTGAGCCATACTTCAAGGGATCCATGGCTTTCAAGGCAGCAGATGGCTTATTGTCGTTGATAACATTTTGGGTCACACTGGACAAGAGAGCGACAACGATGGCAGAAGCAATTTGCCGTACCGTATTGTTAGCCGCCGTACCGTGGGCCGCTTCATGGGGAGGAAGTGCACTCATAGCACTGGCAGTCAGTGGCATCATAATCATGGCAAGGCCAAACATCCGAACGGCATAGAGCAAGCTGATGAAGTGGTCAGGTGTTGATGCCGTCAGGAAGATAAAGGGAACTGTACCAATTCCCAAGATAATAAAACCAATCATAGCTAGGCGACGCGCACCAACCTTATCGTAGACACTACCGGAAATTGGGCTGACTATCCCCATCATCAAGGCACCTGGCAAAAGAGCCAAACCAGAGTCAAGAGCAGACAGACCGTGAACATTTTGCATATAAAGAGGCAGCATCATTTCGACCCCCATCATGGCCATCATTGAAAGAGCAATGGCGATGGTTGTCACAAGAAACTGTTTGTTTTCAAAAACCGAAATGTCCAAGAATGGTTGATCCATATGCAGCTGGCGGTAGGCAAAAAGGATGATAACGATCAGCCCAATAATAATCGGTGCAATGACATAACCCATATTTCCCCAACCATGGTCGGCAACATTAGTGAAGCCCCAAAGGAAGCTGCCAAAACCAAGGATAGACAGAACCAGAGAAGGTAAGTCCAACTTGACAGACTTATTATCAACAACATCCTTAATTAAGAAGGGGGACAGGATGAGGGACAAAATCAAAATAGCCAAGGGAATGATAAAGATGGCCCGCCAGCTTAAATCATGACCAAAGAGACTAAAATTCTGTTTGAGAATCCAGCCAGCCAATGTTGGACCAATGGCTGGAGCCAGTCCAACGACCAGACCATTGAGCCCCATGGCAGCTCCCCGCTGTTCTGCAGGGAAGACATTAACCATGACCACCTGAATCAGGGGCATAGTGATCCCAACAGCACAGGCTTGAATAATCCGTCCAACCAGAAAAATATTCCAGTTAGAAGTTGGAGCCAAAGTGGTCATCAGGAGTCCCACCACCAGAATGACATAGGCACTAAAATAGAGCCACTTGGTTGAAAAACGGGTAGCCAAAAAGGCCGATACTGGAATCATAATCCCATTAGCCAACAGGAACCAAGTGATCGCCTCTTGGGCCGTTGACAAAGAAATGTCAAAACTCTTCATCAAGGTTGGGATAGCTGTCCCTAAGCTGGTTTGGTTGAGAACCCCTGCGAAGGTAGCCACCAGCAAGAGAACAATCATGGCTGTCCTGTTATAGGATTTTCCATGAATATCATGTGTACTTCTCGACATCGTACAACTCCTTTTCATAAAATGTTAGGCAATAAGAAAACTTAAAAGAAATGCTCTTCTTTCAAGTCTATCTAGCCTATTCGTCAGTCTACCGGCCTAGCCAGCAGTTATCACGAAAACTATTTTACTCATTTTTTCAGAAAGGTCAAGAAAAGCGAATGGAAAAAATTCAGATATTCTGTAGGAAAATTTGGAAATCCAGCTAGAGCACTGTATAGAAGCTTTTTTCCAATGGTAAAGATTGGCAAAAAAAGACGAAGGCTGGGAGATCCTGTTACCACTCCTATCTTGCCTTCGCTTTATCTATCATAAGCTTGAAATCAGCTTTTTATTTTCAAAATCTCCTTGATCATCTTCACCTGCATTTGGGCATAAGCTTGCGGATCCGATTGAGCAAGTTCCTGAATCTGCCTAGCTTGTTGGGGATTGGCTGCCATCTGGGACTTCATTTGTTCCTTCATTTGTCCTGCCACGGACGACAGCTTTTTAGCCTGGTCTGGTGTCAAGGCCAGCCAAGTTTTCTTGGGGAGTTGGACGACCGATTTTTGAGAAACGAGTTCTTTGTTTTCCCCGCCAAAACCGTAGAGCCTTTTGGCTGTCTGAGACTTCCAAACATAGCGTTTAGTTGTCGTCTTAACCTGAGCCTGTTTAACATCCGCCAGTTCAAAATCTGCTGACTTTTTAACAGCCTCGATGGCATCTTTTTTATCTGGGACAAAGTGACTCGTCGCCTTTTTATCGTCTTTTTGATTACGGTAAATAATGACCTTGTTGTCTGTCTTAGTTCCTAAATTTTTATAAATAATCATCCCATAAGCTTGACTAGGGTCACCGGCAGAATAAATCTGCTGTGTTGTCGTTGTCGTTTCAACCTTCATTCCCGTATGATTAAGAAAATAATCCGTCAGGAAGTAGACCGAAAGCCCTAAAATGGCCATAGACAAGATACCAAGTAGGTAGCGTAGACTGGCTTTTGAAATTAACATCCAGCTAACAAAGGTGGCCAGTGTTGCTAGAGCTATTATTAAAATCATCATGGATTAGTCCCCCTCTCTTTCAATAATTTTACCCTTGCGAAGCAAGAGAGCGACCGCAATACCCATCAGGGCAAAAGCTAAGCCCAAAGCAAAGGAGGCATGAAAGCCATCTAAGCTAGCACTAATGGTCTTAGAAGCATAAGACAACGGATTTTCTAACTTAAGACTAGCAGCTGGTTTATGATCTGTAATGATATTTTGCGTTACACTAGAAGCTAGAGCTACAACAATTGCCGAAGCAATTTGCCGCACCGTGTTGTTGGCTGCCGTTCCGTGAGCTGCTTCCCTTGTTGGTAAAGCACTCATGGCACTGGCTGTTAATGGCATCATAATCATTCCCAGTCCAAACATCCGAACGGCATAAAGCAGGGTAATGAAATGATTAGGGGTCGCAACTGTTAAATAGACAAAGGGAACTGTACCAATGGCCAAAATAGCAAAACCAATCATGGCCATCCGTCTAGCACCAACCTTATCGTAAACATTACCAGCGATTGGACTGACAATTCCCATCATCAGAGCACCAGGTAGGAGAGCTAGACCAGAATCAAGAGCCGATAAGCCATGGACATTTTGCATATAGAGAGGCAGAATCATTTCAACTCCCATTATGGCCATCATGGAAAGAGCAACAGCAATTGTTGTCACTAAGAATTGTTTATTCTTAAAGACAGAGATATCAAGGAAGGGCTCATCCATCCGCAGTTGGCGGTAGGCAAAGAGAGCGATAATTAGTAAGCTAAGAATAATCGGAGCAAGGACATAAGTCATATCTCCCCAACCCTTGTCGGCTACATTGGTGAAGCCCCAAAGGAAACTACCAAAGCCAAGAATTGAAAGGAAGAGTGAAATCATATCCAGCTTGACCCGCTTGTTATCCACAACATCTTTGACAATGAAAGGAGACAAAAGCAAGGCCACTGCTACAATGGCTAAAGGCAGGATAAAGATACCTCGCCAAGTCAAATCATGACCAAAAAGATTAAAATTCTGCTTGAGTACCCAACCAGCCAAGGTTGGACCAACAGCGAGAGCTAGACCAACAACCAGACCATTGAGCCCCATGGCTACCCCCCTCTTTGTTCAGGCGGAAAGACATGAACCATAACGACCTGCATCAGAGGCATAGAAATGCCTACTGCACAGGCTTGAATGACACGTCCAATCGGGAAAATATACCAATTGGATGTTGGTGCAAAGGTGGTCATTAAGAGACCGATATTTAAAAGAAAATAGGCACTAAAAGAAAGCCATTTGGTTGAAAATCGGGTCGCTAAGAAAGCTGAGACCGGAATCATAATTCCATTCGCCAGGAGGAACTAGGTTGTTGCCTGTTGGGCTGTCGACAAAGAGATGTCAAAACTCTTCATTAAGGTTGGAATAGCCGTCCCTAAACTGGTCTGGTTGAGAACCCCAGCGAAGGTAGCAATCAATAAGAGGATAATCATCATGGTCCGATTATAGGGCTTACCATGAATATCATGCGTACTTCTGGACATAAATACAACTCCTTTTCATTAGAATGCTAAAACTCTTCGAAAATCGAAACAATCCGACGGACAAAGCAATCTAGGATTTAGAAAATCTTGATTTGCAACGGCAACCACTATCGCGGTCCACCTATACCTCATTAGGGGCAGAGGTCTTTGCTCCTTACTATTTCCAATTTTCATTTAGTATAAAACAGAAAGAATCATTGATAAACCAACTGTTTTCAGATTTAATGTTTACCTGCTTCTCCAAACTGCTAATAGTTATCAAGAGAACTATTAGCTTGGTCCCCGAGAACAGAAAAAATTTAATGATAGGCTGCCTTTGACGTGTACTCCAAAGACAAAAATATAAGAACTAAGTGATGATAGGATAACTAGTTATCACAGGAACTATTCTACTCGTTTTTTTGAATTCGTCAAGGAAAATTTTATGAAATAGTTTTTAGAAAATACCTTTTCTCCGACAATTTCAATCTTTTTAGCTTAAGTTCTGTCACTTTTGCAAATTTGGCGGGGAAAAAATAAAAGAGCGGTACAAGAGCACCCTTGGAATTTCTTAATGATTTTAGTTTGACTATCAAATTATTAATTTTTATTAACCAATCTCTTTTGCTTATTGTTGTGGCATTTGACCGGCATCACCACCAACTTGACTTTGGTCGCCACCTTGGCCCCCTTGTCCCTGACTCTGGTCCCCTTGTGCCTGTTGACCCTCGTCTTGGGTTGATTGATCTAGATCAGAGTCTTGGTTGCCGTCATTATAGTCAGAGTATCCATAATCGTCTTCGTTGCTATCAGGATAACTGCTTGGATCACTTGATTCGTTACGACTTGAACTTGAAGAAGAACTAGAAGAGGAAGATGGCTGAGTGCGATACTCTTTTGTTTTAGGTGCTGACCTTTTCTTTTTTACTTTCGACTTAGGCTTGCTAATCTTCGATTTTGACGATTCTGAACTGATTATTTCGCTACTAGTAGATTGGTCAGAGAAATTATCTGTCGATGGTCTAACAGTATGATTAAGATAGACTAACCAGAATATAAGAAGCAAAAGTAACGACAAAAGGATTACCATAAAGGACTTCCAAAACTTATCCCTACTCATTTTTCTTTGATGATTGGACACGGCAAATGCACTAGGTGAGATACTTTTGGGTTCCGAGGCTCCCAGTGAATTGGACAAGTTATTATCTAATCCATAGCCAATGACTTCTCTTTCTACCTCAGAAATAACCTCTGGGGAAATTGAAGAAACTTCTAACAAGTAAACCGTGTTAAGCCTAGGATTGAAAATTCCTAATTTAGTTATGGATGAAAAATCATCATAAATAGAGTGTCGACCTAGGAGGTAATAAATCAAAAGTTGTAACGTTTGATTTTTGTTGATGGCTGAGCGGGATACTTTGAAATCCCAGAGTGTGTCCTTGGTCAGGAAGTCTCCATCTCCTGAATTAATAAGCTCGGTATAAGCCCCTTCGAAGGTGAAACCGTCCTTGGTAACTGGGCCAAATTGCTCGAAAAACTTTAGACTGCGTATGACCATCTTTCGAACATTAAAAATCGTCCATTCATCAGGCTCTATCTCCTCAATTGGTTTATAGCCTTGCGGACCCGCTCGAAATACAACATCGTAACCAACTAGCTTAATGGTACTGACGATAGACCTATCATCAAGTGCAGCAATACTAGCCAAAAGTTCTCTTGCAACATTTCCCTCACCAATTATCTCTGCTCCCCGCAAGGAAATCGCAAATGCCCTTTCCTTAGGACTACCATTCATAAAACGTGATAAATAGTCCACCGACAGACCAATTAAACTGGGATGGACATTTTCCTGACTATAAAGATTGACCCCATCATCAAGTTCAATCTTACTAAAATCTTTAGCTGGGAGGTAGCCACCACGAGGTTGCCTTACCTCCCTAATGCGTTGTGTTACTGAAACCATAGCCTATCCCAGTTCTTTAATTAATTGCCAACCTTAGTATAAGAGTCATTTTCATAGACAGTATAATTAGAATAATTTGGTTTCTCATTCATTCCATACTGCCAAAGAATCGGATATAAAGTACGCCCATCGGGACTTAATTTATAACCAAAATCATATTTAACACCTACTCCGCCTAGCTGAGCAGGTAGTACAGTCCCCGTATAATCAACAATTCGATAGGTCGTATCATCAACAGGAGCTACTGAATATACAGTTCCCGACATTTCAGAGCTACTACCGTCACCTCCTTTGATTTTTATACGTAAATCTCCATTACCATAAAAGGTAATAGTCGTTGCTGACCCTGACATGCTACCTTGCCAAGTTCCGACCATTTGGCTAGGGAAAACACCGTCATAAGAAGAACTATTGTCCTCTGTAGTAGTATCAGACTTAGAAGCTGTGTCTGTTTGATTACTAGCATCTTGACTCTGAATCAAGGAAGTAGAACTCGTTTGAAGCTGATTGGCTTGTTCCTTTTTGTTTTGATAAGAATTCCAGAGGAAAAAAGCAACAAAGGCTAAAATGATTAAAATCAAGCCAAGAAAAATATTATAAATGATTTGTCTGCGTCTCTCCTGACGTTCTAGCTCAGCCTTTTCTAGATAATAAGCATTTTGTTCTAATATTGCTTCATCCAATAGATTCTTAACCCCTTGTCGCTGTTTAGAATCACTCGTCTGTGCTAAAGCCAACTCTAACCGGGAGATTTTCTCTCGCATTTCCCTCTCCTGCTGCTCATCTAAAATCTCCCGATGAAATCTTTCTTGGTCCCGCCGCATCTTTCCTAATTCCGAAGCTTGACGCGATTGCTCCCAAGTGTTACGGTCAATAGAATTTTTGATCTCCCAATCGTCCATACTATTCTCTCCCTCACTTAAACATAATGTTAATTTTCTAAAAATTATAGAACGCCTTTAGTATAGCAAAGTCCAGCCTCTAAGACAATATTACCAAGAAATAAAACTTTACAAGCTAGGAAGATTTGTCCTAAATTTATTTGGAAATTTTTATACTTTTTTCAATTTCTACCCTTTTCTCAAACAGAAATTTTGCGAAAGAAAAAGACCAACCGAAAATTCGGACGGTCTGAAACAGGATCTTGAGAGTCATAAAATTGAGGCTAGACTCTTGGTTAACTAGATTTCTACTGCCTCAAGTGCAGCTTGTTGAAGCAGGAAGTCTTTGAAGTAGGGTAAACTAAAAGTCAATTGACCCCGCTCTGGACTTGTTAGGACCTGACTTTTCAGTAAACGATCACGATAGACATTAACATAGGCCTTAGTTTTACCAAGCTCTTCAACTAAGTAAGCAGATGGCACCTCCAGAACATCGTTCTGAGCCATGACCTTAAGAAAGAGTTTCTCCTGCCCAGTAAATTGCCGATACATGAGAGTGTAGACATTCTGGAAAAGATAGGCTTGATAAGTAGGCAGAACAGCTTCCAAATCCTTGTCAGTCACCCTCTTTTTATTTTCAGTTTGATTCCAGAGAAGATAGCCTAAAAGTTGAAAGGCATAGGCATAGCCCTTAACATAAGCAGCCATTTTTGTTAGAACTTCTGAACTAATTTGCCGTCCCCCCTTACCAAAGGTCTTGAGATAACTGTCCATTATTGAATAGTCACCTAAAGTAGGTAAAAGAATTTTATTGGCTCTAAGCAAAAAGGTTAAAACATCATGAGTAATCAACTGATTGATATTCTCCGGAAGTCCTGCTAATAAAATAGCAATTTTGAATTTTTTCCGCACTAGAACTTGGTAAAAAGAGGCGAATTCTCTGACAGCTTTTGTATTGGTTACCTCATCAATCGTCAACAGTAGGGAAATATTTTTCTTAGTTAATTGTTCGAGCAAGCTTTCAATCTTAATTTTAGCGGCCTCCCCTTCTTCCTTTCTTGAAAAAGAAGCGGATAAACCAAAGGCACTCAGGCCCAAACTTTGGATAGAAGCAGCTAATGCCTGATTTGTTTTACTTTCTTTCTCTAAGTAATCAGCAAAATCCTCAATTAAGCCATCTGAAATTGATAAATCAATGGTCAACCACTTGTCGTCCTTGGCCAACTTTTCCGAGACCTCAGTCATAAAACTAGTCTTACCTGACCCTCTCATACCATAGACTAGACTGGTCTGAAAGAGGCTATTTTCATCTTTTAAAGCCTTAAGGGTTGTCTCAACTAACTCGCTTCGATCCAAAAAAATCTTGGGAACTTTACCAAATCCTACATCAAAAGGATTCATAGGTTTCTCCTTTATACTTTTTATATTCTTTTATACTACTTTATACTTTTGTTTATATTTTATACTGCTTTATACTTTTTGGCAAGCTGAATTGAGTTTGGGAACGACCTTTGCTAAAAAAACACCACCCTTTCGGATGGCGTTTGCATTAGTTTAACTTGTCTTGCAGGTATTGGCCGGTGAAGGATTGGGCATTTTGGCCCACTTCTTCTGGGGTGCCGGTGGCGATGACTTGGCCACCGCCAACACCACCTTCTGGTCCCAGGTCAATCAGGTGGTCAGCAGTCTTGATGACATCCAGATTGTGCTCGATAACTAGGACTGTATTGCCTTCATTGACGAAGCGTTCCAGGACCTTGAGCAGGCGAGCAATATCGTCGGTATGGAGGCCAGTGGTTGGTTCATCCAAGATATAAAAGGACTTACCGGTAGAGCGTTTATGGAGCTCAGAAGCTAGCTTCATCCGTTGGGCTTCCCCACCAGACAGAGTTGTAGCGGGTTGTCCCAGCGTGACATAACCCAAGCCAACATCCTTGATGGTTTGGAGTTTTCTGGCAATCTTTGGAATTGGTGCGAAGAAGTCAACTGCATCGTTGACGGTCATGTCAAGAACTTCAGCGATATTCTTCTCCTTATAGTGAACTTCCAGGGTTTCGCTATTGTAACGAGTACCATGACAAACTTCACAGGGAACATAAACATCGGGCAGAAAGTGCATTTCAATCTTGATGATCCCGTCACCCGAGCAGGCCTCACAGCGGCCACCCTTGACATTGAAGCTAAAGCGGCCCTTCTTGTAACCACGAATTTTGGCTTCGTTGGTCTTGGCAAAGAGGTCCCTAATATCATCGAAAACACCTGTATAGGTGGCTGGATTGGAACGAGGGGTCCGACCGATTGGGCTTTGGTCAATATCAATCAAGCGTTCAATATTGTCAATGCCTTCCACGCTCTTGTGCTTACCAGGCTTTTCCGAATTTCGATTGAGCTTCTGGGCAATGGCCTTCTTGAGAATGGAATTGACCAGGGTAGATTTTCCAGAGCCCGAAACTCCTGTGACGGCAATGAATTTGCCCAGAGGGAATTTCACGTTAATATTTTGCAAGTTATGCTCGGACGCTCCCCTGACCTCAATGAAACGACCATTACCCTTTCGTCTTTGGCTGGGAACAGGAATTTCCTTTTTACCAGACAGGTATTGACCGGTAATGGATTTCTTGACCCTGGCCACTTGTTTGGGAGTACCCGAGGCAACAATTTCCCCACCAAATTGGCCAGCACCGGGGCCGACATCAATCAGCCAGTCGGCCTGTCGCATGGTATCTTCATCGTGTTCGACCACGATTAGGGTATTGCCTAGGTCCCGCATCTTCTTGAGGCTGGCAATCAGACGGTCATTGTCTCTCTGGTGTAGACCAATTGAGGGTTCATCTAGGACGTAGAGAACACCACTCAGGTTAGAACCAATCTGGGTCGCCAGCCGAATCCGTTGGCTTTCCCCACCCGACAAGGTTCCTGCCATCCGAGATAGGGTCAAATAGTTGAGACCAACATTGTTGAGGAAGGTCAAGCGATCCTTGATTTCCTTGAGAATGGGACCGGCAATGGTGGCTTGATTGTCTGACAGTTGCAAAGTTTCCAGATGAGCTAAATGATCTTGAATAGAGAGGTCGGAAATCTGACCGATATTGAGACCATCTTGGCCACCAACCTTAACTGAGAGGGCGGCGTCATTGAGGCGATAGCCGTGGCAGGTCGCACAGGTCAGCTCATTCATATAGCCCCGCATGACATTGCGGGTGAAATCACTGTTGGTCTCGTGGTAGCGGCGATTGACATTATTGACAACCCCTTCAAAGGGAATATCAATATCCCGCACGCCACCAAAGTCATTAACATAGTGGAAATGGAATTCCTTGTCATCAGAACCATAGAGAACGAGATCCTGCTGGTCTTGGGGCAGATCCTCAAAAGGCGTATCCATATCAACACCAAAGGCTTCCATGGCCTGCTCCAACATGGCTGGATAATAATTGGAAGAAATGGGATTCCAGGGAGCAAGAGCCCCTTCTCTCAGGGTCTTGCTGGGATCAGGAATCAACAAATCCATATCAACGACCAACTTCATGCCTAGGCCATCACAGGTCGGACAAGAACCAAAGGGAGCATTGAAGGAAAAGAGGCGGGGCTCCAGCTCAGGCACGGTAAAACCACAGACAGGGCAGGAATAATGCTCAGAGAAGAGCAGGTCCTTGCCATCCATGGTATCGATAATGACGTAACCATCCGCAATCCTCAGGGCTGCCTCAACCGAATCAAAGAGACGGCTGCGAATGCCTTCCTTATTAACCAGGCGGTCAATGACCACTTCAATATTGTGCATCTTGGACTTGGACAGCTCAGGCACTTCGGCCACATCATAGACGTCACCATCAACCCGAACACGGACATAGCCCTCTTTTTGAACCTTGTCAAAGAGGGTCTTATGTTGCCCTTTTTTGCGACGGATAACGGGGGCTAGAATCTGCATCCTCGTGCGTTCGGGGAGCTCTAAAACCTTGTCGACAATTTGCTCGACCGAGCTGGCAGAAATTTCACCGTGCCCATTGGGACAGTAGGGAACCCCAACCCGAGCATAGAGCAGGCGGAGGTAGTCATTGATTTCGGTCGCTGTTCCCACGGTCGAGCGAGGATTCTTGCTGGTAGTCTTTTGGTCGATGGAAATGGCTGGGCTGAGACCATCAATACTGTCCACATCAGGCTTTTCCATATTGCCCAAAAACTGACGAGCATAGGCTGATAGACTCTCCACATAGCGACGCTGACCTTCGGCATAGATGGTGTCAAAGGCCAAACTGGACTTACCAGAACCTGACAGACCCGTCACCACGACCAACTTATCGCGGGGAATCTCCACATCAATATCCTTTAAATTGTGGGCCCTAGCCCCATGAATAATTAATTTATCTTGCATAATATATACGATACCAAGCCCGTCAAAGGCAAAGTCAAAATAGGAAAATTTTATACTCAAAGAAAATCAAAATAAGACGAGGCAATGAACCGCAGGCAGTACTAGAGTACGCCAAGGTGAGTTAACGAAGTATGATATTGATTTTTAAAGAGTATATCCTTTTTGACACAGCCTTTAGGGCAAGTTCAAGTCCTTTCAATAAGTTAAGTAAATGGGCCATTAAAATGGCTCCATTTACTACGACAGCCACTATGGTGGACTGCCTAAACTTCTTACTAAGCCAGATAAGCGAGCATTATCGGCTCCCCTATCTGGCTGTCGCTACAGTCATCGTAGAAGAAAGCTAAAAAATACTTGAGCTTCTTTGTAGTGATTATTATATCAAAAATCAGCGTTAGTAGCAGAGCTAACGCACGGAAATTTTATTTCGGAAAGGGTATTTCCTTACCAAAGCAAAAAGGCCAGCAAGTTGCCGGCCTTTCACCATTATCATTAACTGTTGGGATCATCCAAGCTACGACCATGTAGGCCTTTTTCTCGTTGGATTTGGCGAAGTTTTTCTGGTGTTACATCATTTCCCTCTTCGTCAACCACTTTGATACCTTCAATGTGATGACGCAGAGAGCGGCGGTAACCCTTGATATATTCTTCTCGGAGTTTGGCCTGCTCAACCTTTTCATCCCCAGTCAATCCGACCGTTTTTTTCTTTTTTGCAAGCTCGTTAATCCGAGCAATTTTTTTAGGATCCATAACTAAGATACCAAGCCGTTAAACAACTCAATGGATTAAAACTTTTTTAACCCGAGCCTGGAAATAAGAAAGCGAGGTAGACTGTGGCAAGTCTGGACCAATCTTTCTTTTTCCACAGAGTTGTAGGCGAGTTCATTTCCTTTCCTTAATTCTCATTTTATTTAGTGTTGAGCTTATTAAAGGCAGCGACTGTTCTGGCCTTTTTGGCCAATTCTGACAAGAGGGCCAGACGATTGTTCTTGAGGGTCTCATCATCGCTCATGACCATGGTGTTATCAAAGAAGGCATCAATGACTGGGCTGAGGGCAAAGAACTGCGTCAGATTTTCCTTGACATCGTCAGAAAGCTGCAAATCAGCAAGGGATTGAGCCAAGGCCTTTTCTTGGTCATTTTCAAAGAGGGAGGGATTGACGGCCACATCCGCTGGGGCCTTTTCCGCTAGGTTAAAGACCCGTGAAAGGCTCTCAACAGCTGGCTTGTAATTATCGGCTTGAGAAGCAGCTTGCAGGGCCTGTGCTGCGGCCAACATTTGCGGAACAACGAAGGTTGAACCAGCCAGAACTGCTTCGCGGATGTCCTTTGACACACCAGAGCCCATCATCTTGTCCACACGGGCAGCGATGAAGTCCATGACTTCTTGCTTGTGGGCGTAGGTCAGACTATCAAAGCTCAAATCGTAGAGGTTATCGACCAATTGATCCATTGGCACAGCCCAACCAAAGGAATCTAGGATACGAACAATCCCTTGGGTCGCCCGCCGGAGGGCATAAGGGTCATTGGAACCACTTGGAATCAGGCCAACCGAGAAGAAGGAAAGCAGAGTATCCAATTTATCAGCCAGAGCGAGAACGGCACCAACCTTAGTTTGAGGGAGGACACCATCTGCGGAATCTGGCAGGTAGTGTTCCCGAATAGCTGTCGCAACAGGAGCCTCTTCGCCAGCTAGGAGGGCATATTTTTCTCCCATAATTCCTTGCAGTTCATCAAATTCGCCAACCATACCGGTCAGAAGGTCAAACTTGTAGATGCTGGCCGCCCGTGCTAAGGCCTTACTTTCATCAGCGCTCAGGCCAACGGTTTTAGCCAGGTAGTCAGCAATGACACCAGCCCTAGCCATGTGCTCAGAAAGCGAACCAATTTTTTCATGGAAGGTAACATGGGATAACTTGGCCACCAAATCAGCGATTTTCAGCTTTTGGTCCTCGTGCCAGAAAAATTCTCCATCTTCCAGGCGGGCAACCAGAACCTTTTCATTTCCCTTGATGACATTTTCTAAATAATACTCGTTACCATTGCGGACAGAAACAAAATTAGGGAGCAATTGACCTGACTGGTCCCGCACAACAAAGTAACGTTGGTGATTCTTCATAGAGGTTACCAGAACTTCTTCCGGCACTTCCAGATATTTCTCATCAAAATGCCCCATAAAGGCGGTTGGGTATTCGACCAGATTGAGCACTTCATTGAGGAGGTCTGGATCAATGTCAACCTTGACATTTTGGCTAGCTTCGATGGCCTTGATTTGCTCGACAATCATGTCTTGTCGTTCCTGGCTATTGCTAATGACAAATTCTTTTCGCAAATCTTCTTCATAAGAATCAGCAGAGCCAATCTGGGTCTCCTTGCCTAGGAAACGATGGCCACGGCTGACCCGACCAGAGTGAATATCCAAGAAATCCATATTTAGGGCTTGGTCATCCAAGAGAACCGTGAGGGTATGGACAGGACGGATATACTCAAAGCTATTGCTAGCCCAGTGCATGCTGACGGGGAAAGTCAAGGAATTGAGAACCTCTGGGACACCAGCCAATACAGCCTCTGCAGGTTGACCAGCCTCTTGCTTGGTCACGTAAACGTACTTTTCACCCTTGACCTGACGGAATTCGATGTCATCGGTGGTCAAGCCCTTCCCACGAACGAAGCCTTGAGCTGCCTTGGTAAAATTACCATCAGCATCCAAAGCAATCTTCTTAGAAGGTCCCTTGAAGTCCTCCGACAAATCTTCCTGCTTGTCTGCCAGACCCATCACTCGGACTGCCAAGCGACGAGGGGTTGAGAAGGTCTTGATGCTATCAAAAGATAGACGATTGTCCTTAAGAAAGGCAGCCATTTTTTGGCCCAGTTGTTTTTCACTCGGGGTTACCACATAAGCTGGCAATTCTTCCAAGCCTAATTCTACTAGTAAATTCTTCGTCATCTTAGTCCTCCTCAGCCAAAAGTTTTTCACGGGTAGCCTGGTCCAAAAGTGGGTAGCCTAATTTCTTGCGTTCAGCTACAAAGGTCTTGGCAACGACCCGAGCTAGATTACGAATGCGAGCAATATAACCAGCCCGCTCGGTAACTGAAACTGCTCCACGGGCATCCAAAAGGTTGAAGGTATGGGAACATTTCAAAACATAGTCATAGGCAGGGTGAACCAGACCCAGCTCCAAAGCACGCCCGGCCTCCTTTTCAAACTTGTCAAAGTTTTCCAAGAGCATGTCTTGGTCAGACACTTCAAAGCTATATTTGGAATGCTCGTACTCCGGTTGCTTGAAGATTTCTCCATACTTAACCCCCGGTGCCCACTCAATGTCGTAAACCGAGTCGACTTCTTGAATGTAGGAAGCTAAACGTTCCAAACCATAGGTGACTTCCGAGGTTACAGGGCCTGTTTGCAGGCCACCGACCTGTTGGAAATAGGTGAATTGAGTGATTTCCATCCCATCAAGCCAAACTTCCCAGCCTAGGCCAGCAGAACCCGTTGATGGGTTTTCCCAGTTGTCCTCAACGAAGCGGATATCGTGCTCCAATGGATTGATACCCAATTTTTCCAAAGACTCAAGGTAAAGTTCTTGAATGTTTGATGGAGAAGGCTTCATAACCACTTGAAATTGGTGGTGTTGGTAGAGGCGGTTAGGATTTTCCCCATAACGACCATCAGCAGGCCTGCGAGATGGCTCCACATAGGCCGCATTCCAGGGCTCAGGTCCGATAGCACGGAGGAAAGTGTAAGGACTCATCGTCCCCGCACCTTTTTCATTGTCATAAGCCTGCATGAGCATACAGCCCTGATCATTCCAGTATTGTTGCAGTGTTAAGATTATCTCCTGAAAGGTCAATTTTTTACTCATTATATCCTTCTTTCTTAGTAGTAATAGCTTGCGATGTTTAGCTTGCAAAAACATCCTTTTTTTGAAAGTTAAACAAGTACCTAGCCCAAGCAAATCGCCCCAGCGGTTGTCAAGCGGGACCAACTACCTTTGCTCCAAGGCAAAGAAGATTGAATTGGAGCCGCTGCATTCCTAGGCTTGGCAACTTTTCTGGCACAATGAAAAAGAACCGCCTTCTTCCCACCATGCCAGTTGACATAGGGGCGTCAAAACGCGGTTCCACCCTAATTTATTACTTCATTTGTTTAAAAAAATTGAGCTAGGCTCATTACGAAAGTGCCAATTATTACCCTATCTCCCATCTAGCTTCCACTATCCTAGACTCGCTTGAGAAGAACCTGAGCAGCAACCTCTTTCTTCCAGCTATTGTAGCACAAGATGGGGAAATTGTCTAATCTATCTCATGACAGACTTTCTTTTTCAATTTTCATATATTGAAAAATCAGGTTGAAAAAATCCTTACTTATTTCAAAGTGTCCGAATCTTAGCTGAGAAGCATACTTTTTCCACTCTGGGGACTGTCTCGCAAACTCAATCGGACAATCACGCACTGGGTGATAAAATGTAATATTTCTTCTATAAGGAATAAAGTTTGGAGCCATCTCAACAGAATAGACTTGATTATCACTTATTTTACCCGCAGCTGTAAAAGCTTGATATGCATTAGAATCCTTCATCTTATACTTGGGACTGTAGTATAAAAGATAATCTCCTTTTTTCATTCGCTTCAAAGGTCCTGCCTGACCATGACAAACCTGACCAAAGCCACCCTTGACTCCTAACATGACATGCTCTTTCGAAACAACACCTAGCCAATATCTAACTATTTTTTTCCTCCAAGTCCATTAACCATTGATTGAATTCCAAAAGATTTTGGTCTAATTTACCGAAAAACTCCTGATCGACTGCTTCAACTAAGGGTAGGGCACGATTTAAGATAGAAAATCCACTTTCTGAAAGCGAAACAATCTTAGATCGACTGTCTTTAGGATGTTCTCTTCTCTCTACTAGTTTCTTTTTAAGCAAAAGTTTGACAACCTGAGAAACAGTCATAACGTCCATATCCGAAAAACTGGCTAGACGGATTTGACTGACAAGGTCTCCTTGTTTCTCCAGAGCAGCAACTGAAGCAAGTATAATAAATTGCGGATGCGTTAGTTGAAGCTTTTGAAGTTCCTTTTTGATTTGACTATGCCAATTATTATAAACTCTTGCAAATAGTAAGCCGGTTGATTTTTGATAGTCATCCTTGTATAAAGAATTAAAATGATACATACTACTCCTTTTCTACTATATCTTTTAGCGTTAAGACAGAGCTCGGGACATCAGCAAAAACTTGCTTTAAAAAATTAACCTGCTCATCCGAAGGCTCTTCGCACACGAGGGACACACTATGCTTTAACGTAATGAATCCCGTCTCCCCTTCTATGATGTCATGTTCAAAAAGTATGCTTCCTACTGGCGTTTCGGATATGTCTGTGAAAGAGTGTTGATCAACGACCTTCACTAAGTTAAAAGCCAAGGGAGGCATCCCTGACAGTGTCATTGTTCCTGAGACACCTGTTTCGAACGCACCATCCAGACAAATATCTTCTAAATCAGATTCCCATCGGTACCACTGTTCCAAATTTTCATAGTAAAACCAAGCCTTTTCTTTGGTTCCCTTTACCACGGCCGAAAAAGAAAAAGTTATCATAAAATTTCTCCTCTCATATAACAAGTATACTTATTATATGAGAACTTACATTCTTTGTCAAGAAAATCTCTCAGATCCTTAGCCTGAGAGATGAATCGCTTTATACTCAATGAAAACTCTAAGCAGGCTTCACCTGCTAACTCCTGACAGAAAAAATTATTTTCAAATAAAATCAAGAATCGGAAAGAGCAAGGACTACTGCCTCTAAAGAGGTGAGATCGCAGTGGTTGACTGATGTCTTGGCACCATTCGAGGTACAATAGACAGCTAGTCACCCTTTCTGGGGTAGCAAAATAGCCCGGTGGACTATTTTAGCCCGACACCTTGAAATTGAAAAGTTAGGGACCACGAAGTTTTGACGACTATCAAAGCCATTCTTTCTGTCTGACTCCCTAACGACAATCGCTATAGCAACTACCTAATTTCCTCACTAACTCAGCTAAAATAGTAGATCGACTTGTTTTATTCTCGTATTGCCAGACAACACCTTAGTGAAATCCGCTATGGCTGGATTTCCCACGCCAAGTCCTAGTGGAATTTGGTTAAAGATCTGACTAACATGTCTGTTGCATAGTAGGAAAGGGATTACAGCAGATGGGTGTCGCAAGGAACTGCAGGCAGTCCTTACGTCCGGCAAAGTGCGTTAATACCGCAAATCAAGAAAAGGAAAGCCGAGGATGCTTTCCTTTTGGGGCTAGTGAGAGGTATAGGCAGACCGCCATGGTGGCTGCCATTGCCAATCAAGATTTTTCAAAGCTTAGATTTACCTTGCCCGTCGGAAAATTTTGATTTTCGACGAGTATTATTTATTAAAGACTTCCTCGCCATCCACATAGGTGGCCTGCAGGTTCAGATCCTTGTCCAGAACGATAAAGTCTGCTGGACGTCCAGCCTTGATTTGACCGCATTTATCCTCAATACCAACCGACTTGGCTGGAATGTAGCTGGCCATCCTAACGGCTTCTTCTGGGCTGGCAATCCCCCAATCCACCACATTTTTTAGACCGTCCTTGAGCTTGAGAATGGAGCCAGCCAGATTGCCCCCATCCTTGAGGCGGGCTGTCCCATCCTTGACCACTACTGGAAATTCACCCAGCAGATAGTCCCCATCGGGTTGACCACCAGCTGCCATACAGTCGGTAATCAGAGCCACATGGTCATAGCCCTTTTGTTGCATAAGGATGTCACAAGCCACAGGTGACACATGATGACCATCACAAATCAATTCGGCATAGGTCTGAGGAATGTGGTAAACCGCTCCGACCATACCTGGCTCGCGATGATTGAGGCCTCGCATACCGTTATAGGCGTGAACCCAGACACTGGCACCAGCTGCAACAGCCTTCTTAGCTTCTGCATAGGTCGCATTAGAGTGACCTAGAGCCACCGTCACACCATCCTTGGTCACCGCCGAGACGAAGGATTCTACTCCTTGGCATTCTGGGGCCAGGGCAATTTTTTTAATCAAGCCCTTGGCTGCCTTTTGCCAACCCTTAAATTCTTCCAAGCTAGGATCCTTCATACAGGCCGCATTTTGCGCCCCCTTGTATTTTTCTGTAAAATAGGGTCCTTCAAAGTAGATACCCTGAATCTTAGCACCTTTATCAGATCCTGCTACATCGGCAATAGTCGCACAGATATCCTCCAGCTGCTGACTGCTAGCCGTTAAGGTTGTCGGTAGAAAAGAAGTTACTCCGGCTTCCGGCAAGCGCTGACTGATACTGCGAAGACCATCCGCAGAATTATCCATGACATCATGACCGGCATAGCCATGGATATGCGTATCAACCAAGCCTGGCGCAATCTGATAACCCGTGTAATCTAAAACCTGAGCAGCGCTAGGTACACTCTCAGTCCACTGACCAAAACGCCCATCAACCAACTCAAGATAGCCAGCAGGCTTAGTCTCATGAGCATAATAAAAACGCTCTGCCTTAAGGTAGGTTGCCATTATTGTTATTCCCTCTTTCAACGAGTTTTTCTTTCCTTTATTATAGTGTTTTTATGGTATTTTGTAAATGGTATATACCAGTTATTTTGTGAACTATAGCTGACAACCAATTCTAATGCTCAAAAAATGAAAAATAGATAGAGCCTTGAGGTATAGATAAAGGACTCAAAAACTCCATCATTTTCATAGTAGGATTACGGACTACAGAAAATGTAGAACTAATTCTTGATGCCTGAAAGCTAGCTAATCTGGGATAAGTCACCATCCAAACTACTGAAATTTACTTTTATGATAGTTGTCAGAAAGATTTTTATCGATTTTCAAATGATTACCAATTGTGTTAAAATTACAAAATCACCCTAATTCCCTTGCATAAGTAAATTTTAAGCTTTAAAATAACCACATAATTTTTTATGAACACAGTAACTTTAGACTCAATGGCTTTTGATAATTTTGAGGTAGCGGGTACACCTGTCTTGTCAGAAGCGGAAGGAGGAAGTGTACTTGGTGAAATCATAGTTGGTGCAGGAGCTGGATTTGTCGGTGCTATGAAAGGAGCAGAAGAGGGGGCTTCCGGAGGTGCTGCTCTCAGTTTTATACCAGTAGTTGGACCATATATGGAAGCTGGTTGTGCTATTGGAGGATCTGTTATAGGTGGCATTAGTGGTGCTTATGCTGGTTACAAAATCGGAGATAAGTTATTTTAATAAGGTGGATTAACTAAAAAGAGGTAATTTTGAAATGAAGGAACTAATAATTGGTCTCTTGTGGCTTTTTTCTATTAGTACTGCTAGTAGATTTTCAAAAAGATTTGGTACAAAACCAGCTAAAATAATTACCGTTTTTGTCAATATTTCAGCTTCTATCTTAGTAATAGCTTATTACCTTTTTTTCAATAAGTAATAGCAATTTGAATAACACCTATCATCGCGTATCACATAGCACTTCCAACTCCGTTAAAACTTAGCAACTTAAAACTCAAGATGAAAAAATTTTTTAAAGAAAATTTCCTGATCTATTTAGTCGCTTTATTAGCCCTTATTGCCGTTTGTTCACCAAATAAGCATTCTAGAAAATTTGTGTTTATCTTGCTGGTATTAGCAATTTTAGGTATGACACTTACTTATTCAATCAAGCTTTTTCAACTTTTTAGAAGAAAGTAGCCCATACTTAAATCTCCCCGCCTCCATCTTGGTGTCGGGGTATTTTTTGATAATGGTCCAGCTTGGTAAAAGCCTTAGAACCGGATTATTTGAAGGTGGAATTAATTAGGATTATGTTTATAGTGCTGCAACTATGGTAATTTTAATGGCCTCAAATCCAATTGGTTGGGAGACAGTTGCTGCATACGTAGGACTTTGTGCAGCTTCAGGTGCCTACATAGATTACGGACTAGCAAGTTAAACCCGTGGTGCTAGTTCACAATAAAATAGCTCAGATTATAGGTTAGTATAATTTGTTCTAGCATTAGCTGAATCCCAGCTAGACCTCTGGCTAATGTATGCTCGATTCCAAACAAACTACAGAGCTCGGAAAAGCGTGTCTCAATGGTTCTACGCATGGCTTGTTCAGTTGAACCCTGCATATTTTGTCGCCAAGGTGTCCATAAGTGATAGCCCCTCTTGTTTAGTTCCTCTTTAAGGGACTGACTAAGGTAACCTAAACCCGTGGTGCTAGTTAACACTAGCCAAAATAAAAAACTTTGCCTATCATAAACTCAGAACAACCACGAAATGAGGGAATGATAGGCAAAGCTAAGACTATTATCTCGCAAATCCACATCAAACACAAGATATTTTTTCAGTTTTGCTAACAAAAGTGAGTACACTTTATGACCGGTTCGTTCCCTACTGCGTGAGGCATCGGCGAAACGTTCACTTACAAAAGCAACCCGATGTCATTATCATCGCCAGCTATCTCTGGGCCATTCAAGAGGGGTGCCGCACAGCCAGCTCAATTTATCGAGCCATTCGTCATAGCCTTTTTCCTAATGACTTTCCAGAACGTTCCCGCTTTTGTCGGATTTGTCAAAACCTTTCCCAAAGCATCCAACGCATGCGCTACTTTATGGTATCTTCCCTTTGTGAGACCTCTTCATTTGGCCTGATTGACAGTTTTCCCTGTGCCTTATGTCATCCCATCCGTAATCTAAGAGCTATCCTTTTATCAGAAGTCGCTAACATCGGATACAACGCCACGAAGAAGATTCACTACTACGAGGTGAAGTTCTCCGTTTTAGTCAGCGATAGGGGCTTTCCTGTGGATTATGTAGTAACGTCAGCCTCTGTTTACGATAGCCAAGTGGCTTTTGAATTACTGGAACACAGCTCTATTCCACTGATTTATAGAGACAAGGGCTATATTGACAAGCAGGTTAAGAAAGAGTTGGCCAATTGTGGTATCACCTTAATTTCTCAACTCAGGAAAAGTATGGCGGACTATTCTTGGTTTGAGAACTATAAAATTAGCCGATTGCGCAAACCGATTGAAACCGTCTTTTCGAGCTTAGAACAGTTTGGCATTGAGAATTTACGCTGTCGAAACCTTCGGGCATTACAGTTTAGAGTAGAAGCTATTTTACTCATCTATTCACTCATGCTGGAAAATAGTCCAAATGAATTTGGGCTGAGTTTGAAGTATTCTAAGGCTTATGCCTGATTAACTAGCACAACGAGTATATATAATTTGTCAATAGATTACAGAAGTATTTCTGTTCAATTTCAACATCCATAAAAAGTAAAAGCCTTAAAAATAACTCATACATTTAAGGCTTTGTTTCTTATTCAATCGAATTCAGGCTATCAGTGTCAAGAAAAAAGATTTCTATGAATCTTAAGGGTGGCGCTAACCTTCTATTTCCTACTAAAAATCTCACTAAAGCAGGCACACTTTCATATACTACTTCAGCACATACTCATAGATAGCTTGGGCGACACCAGCTTGGGCATTGCTGGCTGTCTGGTAATTACAAACTGCTTTCACGCTGGCTGCTGCGTTGCCCATAGCCACACTGTGACCGACAAATTTCAGCATTTCTAAGTCGTTAGCAGCATCGCCTAGAGCCATTATTTCAGAGCAATCGATTCCCAGTTGCTGGGCCAATGCCTTGAGTCCAGAAGCCTTGGTTGTTCCCTTAGGGAGCGCTTCAACAATATAGTGCTGGCTACGAACATGGGAAAAATGTTGATCAAAATAAGGACAATTTTCGTCATGAAAACGGTCTAAAGCATTACTATCTCCCATAATCATCGCCTGGAAAATTCGGCCATGCCCCGCCTGAAAATCCGACCAAGAGATGGTCTGAGCCTGAGTGAAAATTAAACTAGCATCATAGGCGACAATCTCAGGCACCTGATCCGCAAAGACCAAGAATCGCTCCTGCTCGGTCAGAGTCAGGTAGATGTCCTCATAATCCTTGACCATTTCCAGCAGGGCCTTTACCTCTTGGTCGCTAAGGGTCACATAATCAACTAGGGACCAATCCTTGAGCGCAAAGGTTGAGCAGCCATTGTTTAAAATCGCAAATTCTCTGTCCTGTCCCAAGCCCAACTCCCTTGCATAGGGTTCCACACCAGACTGGCAGCGACCTGTACAAAGTACAACATCGTAACCAGCTTGACTAGCTTTCTGAAGGGCCTCAATGTTTTCCTGAGGCAGTTGCTTTTGATTGTTTAAAAGAGTGCCATCCATATCAATAGCAATAAGTTTGATCATCTGTATTTCTTTCTAATTTTCATGAGACTGATTTTTCCGTGACAAGTACTCGTTAATCTTGGTTTATCATTTCTTGGACCTTCGTATAGAAGTCAGGGTAAACCTTCTTGAGAGCAACAAACTGTCCAGCCTTATCTAAAAAACTATGTTCCGAATGCGCCTGACAAACCTGCTGTCCATCTTGATTCGTCATCACATAGTCAAATCCCAGTTTGGCCCCTTTCAGTATACTAACACTAATATCAATAGCGATAACATCTGCAAATGTTGATGTCGCTTTATAGTGGCAATCTACCGCAGTAACTGGCGAAATAATACCATCAGCCTCTAACTTATCATAAGGAAGACCTACCGCATCCAAAAAATAGACACGCGCCTCCTCCATCCAACGGACATAGTTGGAATGATGTGTAATGCCCATCCGATCCGTTTCATAGTATTGGACCTTGTGCGTAAAACCTTTCATAATTTTTCCTCTCTAGTTGGTACAAAAGCTGGCGATAGCATAAGCCAACTTTCTTAATTAGCCGTGTTTAGCCTAAGTTAGCAATGGTACAGCCTGAACCTCCAGCATTTTGTGGGGCATAGCCGAAACTCTTGACATGGCGGTGGCTGCGAAGATACTTGGACACGCCTTCGCGAATCACGCCCGTGCCAATGCCATGAATAATATCGACCTGGGCCATATTATTGAGCAGAGCCTGATCAATAAAGTCATCCAGTTCCTGCATGGCCTCCTCGTAACGTTTGCCACGCAGGTCCAAACGAGCGTGCGGTCCCGTGCTTGCGGACCTTTTGACAACATTAACTTGTTTTTTCTTACGGGCCTTCTGACTTTCCTGATGTTTCACGAGATTGAACTCAGCTTCCTTTAGGGTCATTTTAATCAGACCAACCTGGGCTTCCCAGCGACCATCCTTGAGCTGATTGATGAGAGTGCCACGCTGACCGTAGGCGATAACAATGATATCGTCCCCTACTTTAGGAGCACGCGCTGCCTTTTGCTTCTTAGCCTTACGCAAAACCTTATTTTTAGAAAGGTCTTCACTTGGAGCCAACTTCTTGAGTTGGCCCTTGGCTTCAATGATTTCATGGGGCTTAAGTTGGGCCTTGTGATGGAGGTTTTTGAGAATCTTATCACTCTCCTCGCTGGCCTGTTCAATCATGTGGCGAATTTCTTCCTGAGCCTTGGCCAGTTCCTTGTCGTAGGAATGAGAGAATTCATTGTAGAGCTTCTTGACTGCTCGATTGAATTTGAGATTTTCCTGCTCAACTTCTCGAATGTAGTCCAGTCGCTTGCGGGTTTCCTGGGTCTGAGCCTCCAGTTCATCGATAATAGTATTGACATCGCTGTCCCGATTGGTCATATTTTCCGCATCTTCAACAATAATTTGACTGAGCCCCAATCGCCGGGCAATCTCAAAGGCATTGGAGCGACCGGGAACCCCCTGCATAAAGTGGTAGGTAGGGCTGAGGCTATCGACGTCAAACTCCATGCTGGCATTTTGCACATGGGCAGTCTCAATGCCGTAAGCCTTGAGCTCTGGATAGTGGGTCGTGGCCATGGTCTTGATGTCGCTGAGCCGCAGGTGCTCCAGAATCGCCATAGCTAGACTGGCACCTTCCTGCGGATCAGTCCCTGCTCCCAATTCATCTAGGAAAACCAGACTGTCCCCGTCAGCCCTATTCAAAATAGCAACGATATGGCTCATATGACTGGAAAAGGTAGACAGGCTTTGCTCAATGGACTGCTCATCACCAATATCCGCAAAAATTTCCTTGAAGATAGCTACCTTGCTTCCTGGATCTGCTAGAATGGGCAAACCTGACTGAGCCATGATTTGGCTGAGGCCCAGAGTTTTCAGCATGATGGTCTTACCACCCGTATTGGGACCGGTGATGACAATAATAGAAAGATTCTTCGAAAAATGCAGGTCGTTGGCAACTGGATTGGTCAAGAGGGGATGGCGAACATTGAGCAGATTGACCGTCTTATCCTCCGACAGGCTGGGTAAACTGGCCTCATGCTCCTGCATGAAAAGATATTTAGCTCGCACAAAATCCAGATGACCAAGCAGCCAGGCATTATTACGAATAGTCTGGGTGTGAGGGCGAAGCAGGTCTGATAACTCCCGCAAAATGCGGTGGAGCTCATGGCGTTCATCCGCCCGAGCCTGGGTAATTTCTTCATTGAGTTGGACCACAGCTCGAGGCTCAATATAAACCGTTGTTCCCGAAGCCGAAATATCGTGGACGACCCCAGCAATCTTATTGCGGTAGGTGTTACGAACCGGCAGAACCGAGCGGCCGTTCCGGCTGGCAATCAGATTTTCCGCCAGCATATCGCTCTTAGCCTTGACCAAGTCCTGAAGAATTTGTCGCACCTGGCCTTCGCCTTGATGAATTTGCCGACGAATCTTGCCCAGACTTGAACTGGCAAAATCTTCGATAAAACCGCCATCGTTGATGGCCTGCAGGCTCCCCTGCAATTTAGGAAAGGCTTCTAAATTTTCAAAAAGACGATTAAGGGCCGTCAGCTCAACATTTTCTAAATTTTCATAAAAGCGACCGACCTCCGCAGACACCTGCAAGACCTTCTTGATGGCCAAAAGCTCATCAACATTGAGGTCTGCCTCTAACTCCAGACGCCGCAGGGGCTCTGCTAGACTCCTGATAGAGCCAATGGAAAAGCCATGATATTCAATGAAAATGGCCTCCATATCAGCAATTTCTGCGAAAGCCCGCTCAATTTTTTCCCGATTGGTATCGGGCAAAAGAGCCCGCAGCTCCTCCTGGGCAATCCCTGTCTGTAAATAGGGCTCAAACTGATTTTTGACCTTGGCAAATTCCAAGGCCTCCAAGATTTTTGTATTCATAGGGCTATTATAACAAATTTCCAAGAAAAACCTGAGGAGACAGGCAAGAAGGAGGAAGGCTGATACCCATGAAAGCGAGAAGCATGAACTCTCGTTCCAGAACGGGGCCTTATAAGATTAAGGAGGTTTAATCTTGACGTGGCTCAAACTGCATTGAAAACTCTTGGTAACTTGTAACCCTTGGTATTGACTTGGTAAAATTAGGTCAATATTTCTCAACTCAAGCTTGTAATCACGCCTTGATTTACTCAAAAACTCGGGTCAGGCTAGCATGGATAGATTCAACTTGGACATCCTGACTAAAGTCAATAAAAGCCATAGAAAAAAAGCCTTACAGGGCTCTTTGAGTTTCAGTATTGAGGCTTGCTTTCCCCTCAGCCAAACAAAAATTTTGGGAAAATCGTAATCAATAATTTAACCAGCCAATTGTCAGCTAGAAAGTTTTGCAGACCGGTCATGGGTACTGTGGCCAGAAGGGTGAAACATATGGCTAGGCCAAAGGCAGTATTCAAGATAGCTAGACCGCCTGCGATTGAGCGTTGATAGGCTACTTCCTCTAAGTGCGAATATTCAAAGGCATGGGCAAAGACACCTAAGAAACGAAAGACTAGATAGACAGCCAAATAAATAACGAGGAAGGCGACACCAGCATAGTAAAGACGGTTTAAATCAAAAACATTCTCCGAAGTAAAGAAGGCCATCTGGCCACCCTGAGTTGGATTAGCATAAGGGACCCAGAGGTTGAGAGCCTGCGCTAAGCCGCTCTTAAAGAGACTGGCAACCACGATAGCTACAAGACTTCCAAACAAATAAAAGGCCTGCAAAAAAAGCCCTCGGCTGTAGCCTAGGTAGAAATTCCATGCTAGAAGCAAAAGAATGATAAGTGAAACCATAAACTAGTTACCACTGACTTTGCTGGCCTTGCGCCCCTTGATATTGGTCAAAGTCTTCTTGCGCAGAGTATCCAACTCAGTTTCTTTTTTATCAAACTCAATTTCACGGCTGAGCTGGGTTGACAGAGAATTTATAGCCATCAGGATAGCAACCGTTTCATCATCAGCCGTTGGCAGGGCTTCTTTGATACTATCGTATTTTTCTCGTGCCACGCGTTCAACCTCTTCCATAAAGAGATTATCCTTATCCGTCGTTAAGGTCAAAGGCTTTTGGCCAAATGTAAATTTATAGCGATTTTTTGTCTTAGTCATACGTGCACCTCTTTGTCTGTCATTATATCGTAATTTTAGTCTTTAGACAATCACAAAAACTAGGTAAATAGAGGGAGGAGGGACCATTTAAGAAAAAGGACTTTTCTTAAATATTTTTCCAGTTTGAAACTATCACGACAAGGGCTTTTGTGATAAAATAGTCTCCATGAATACTCTTGTCATGAAAATGTGTCAGGGGCGGACAAACAGCCTTACTACCGAGCTGGCTGGCTACCAAACGATTAACAATAATCCCTATGTCAGCTTCGCCGCTAAATACAAGCAAACTACCATTCTAGTCTATACCTCTGGCAAGATTGTCTTTCAAGGCAAGGGAGCTTTAAGCGTCGCCCAAGAATTTGGCTATCAGGAGGAGGCTATTTCATCCTCAGATGTTCAAACCAGTGGTCAATTCCAGATTTCTCAAGAAAATCTGAGTCTAATTGGTTCTGACGAGGTTGGCAATGGCTCCTATTTTGGAGGATTGGCCGTTGTCGCCAGTCTGGTTGGGCCGGGGGACCAAGTCCTGCTTAGAGATTTGGGAGTGGCTGATTCCAAGGTCCTGACTGACCAAAAGATCCAGCAAATTGCCCCTATCTTAGAGGAGAAAATTCCCCACAAGGCCCTGCTCCTATCGCCAAACAAGTATAACGAAGTGGTTGGACCAGGCAAGCCCCATAATGCGGTTTCTGTCAAGGTGGCCCTCCACAATCAGGCTATCTACTTGCTTTTGCAGGAAGTACCCAAACCAGATCAGATTGTCATTGATGCCTTCACCAGCCAGGCCAACTATCAAAAATATCTGCGGCAGGAGCGCAATCAATTTCCCAATCCTCTGACCTTGGAAGAAAAGGCCGAAGGCAAATACCTGGCTGTCGCTGTCAGCTCCATCATTGCCCGCAACCTCTTCCTAGACAATCTCAAAAAACTAGGAGAGGATTTGGGCTATCAGCTGCCCAGCGGGGCAGGGGCCAAATCTGATAAGGTGGCCAGTCAAATTCTCGCCGCCTATGGTATGGAGGGACTCAATCACTGTGCCAAACTCCATTTTGCCAACACCAAAAAAGCGCAAAAACTATTGAAAAACTAAAGGATCCAACACGCAATGTCTGCTACTACAACCAAGAAAAAATCGCTCAATTACTACAACTCCCCTTTTCTCTACTTCATGAGAGAGTGGGGCCTCTATATTGCCATTATTGCCGTCATCTTGCTGACCCGCATTTTTATTTGGACAACTTCTATCGTCGACGGTCACTCCATGGACCCGACCTTAGCGGGACGCCAAAGACTTTTTGTGGTTAAAACCGCCAAGATTGACCGCTACGATATTGTTGTCGCCAAAGAAAATGAGAACGGCAATACCAAGCAAATTGTCAAGCGAGTGATTGGCTTGCCAGGTGACACTATTACTTATGACCATGACAAATTGACCGTCAATGGTAAGGAAGTTAATGAGCCCTACCTCAAGTCTTATCAAACCAAATTTGCTAAGGACAAACTGCAATCCACCTATAGCTACAATGACTACTTCCAGCAACTAGCACGCTCTGCCCAGTCCTTCACCGTTGACAAGGATGGCAATGCCAGCTTCACAGTCAAGGTACCAAAGGGACAGTACTTCCTCCTCGGAGATGACCGAATCGTTTCCAAGGATAGCCGTGCTGTCGGAACCTTTAAAGAAAACAGTATTGTCGGCGAGGTCAAATTCCGCTTTTGGCCTCTTAATAAAATTGGCAATCCAGAATAATGAAATAAAAAGAGGGAGATAGGAGAAGGGGTAAATCCCCCACTCCCATCCCTTTTTTCTTAGTTAACATTCGGCAAATTCAAGAGATGACTAATCTCTTGGTCACCTCCAACCCAGCAAGGTAAAAAATTATGACAGAACTCTATTTTTCAGGAACTGTTGACCGCATTATTTTTGAAAATGCCAGCAACTTCTTTAAAATTCTCCTCTTAGAAATTGAAGAGACCAATGCTCCTGACTTTGACGACTTTGAAATCATCATTACAGGTACCATGGCCGATATCATGGAAGGGGAGGACTATACCTTCTGGGGCCAGTTGACCCAGCACCCCAAGTACGGGGAGCAACTCAAGGCCAATCGCTACGAGCGAGCCCAACTGACCTCTGCCGGGCTTATCAAGTATTTCTCCAGCAATAACTTTAAGGGAATCGGTAAAAAGACCGCCCAAAGGATTGTCGAGACCTACGGCGATGACGATACTATTGACAAAATTCTGGCTCAGCCTGATAAGTTGGAGGCTATCTCAGGACTTTCCAAGGTCAATCGGGCTAATTTTCTAGCTAGACTAAGGGCCAATTATGGGACCGAGCAGATTCTCTCCAAACTGGCTGAATTCGGTCTCAGCAACCGCCAGGCCCTGGAAATCTATGACAGCTACAAGGAAGAGACCCTGGACATCATCCAGGAAAATCCCTACCAGCTGGTTGAAGATATCAAGGGGATTGGCTTTAAGATTGCCGATAACCTAGCCCAGCAACTAGGTATTGAGAGTGATTCACCCCAGCGCTTCCGGGCTGCCCTAGTTCACAGTCTGACCGAAACCTCACTTGAGCGGGGTGATACCTATGTCGAGGCCCGCGACCTCTTGGAGTCTGCCGTCAATCTCTTGGAAGAGGCCAGACAGATAGAATTGAACCCAGCCTTAGTGGCTAATGAATTGACCAACCTCATCGCTGAAGATAAGGTGCAGAACATAGGCACCCGTATCTTTGACAATACCCTCTACTATGCCGAAGAAGGCATTAAAAACAATCTGGAACGGATTCTGGCCCTACCTCTTGAGCAAGACTACTCAGACAAGGAAATTGAAGCTGAGCTAGCAGAGATTCAAGATGAGTTAGGTGTTCACTATGACACCATCCAAAAGGAAGCTATTATTCAAGCTCTGACCAGCAAAGTCTTTCTCCTGACAGGGGGACCTGGAACTGGTAAAACGACTGTCATCAAAGGTTTGATCAAGACCTATGCCCAGCTCAAGGGGATTGACCTTAATAAGGGCGACCTGCCTATCATCTTAGCTGCCCCTACTGGTCGGGCTAGTCGGCGGATGAGTGAGCTGACGGGGCTACCAGCCGCTACCATCCACCGCCACCTAGGCCTGACTACTGACGACAGCGATTTTCAGACACTGGATGACTATCTGGACTGTGATCTGATTATTATTGATGAATTTTCTATGGTCGATGCCTGGCTGGCCAATCAATTACTGAGCGCTATTTCCAGCAAGACCCAGATCATCATCGTTGGTGATAGCGACCAGCTGCCTTCTGTCGGTCCCGGTCAGGTCTTGGCAGACCTCCTGAAAATTCCTAACCTGCCTCAGGTCAGTCTGACAAAAATCTTCCGCCAGTCAGAAGATTCCACCATTGTCACCCTGGCTAGTCAAATTCGTCAGGGACAACTGCCAGTAGATTTCACCACCAAGAAGGCCGACCGCTCCTATTTTGAAGCCCAGGCCAACCACATTCCCAGCATGGTGCAACAGATTGTTAGCTCTGCCATCCGCAGTGGCATTCAGGCCCAGGAAATCCAAATTCTGGCCCCCATGTACCGTGGCCAAGCGGGAATTACCAACCTCAACACCCTCATGCAGGAGCTCCTCAACTCCCAGAAAGAGGGAGAGAGCCAATTTCTCTTCAATGACCTAACCTTTCGCAAGGGCGACAAGGTTCTCCACCTCATCAACGATGCTGAACTCAATGTTTTTAATGGCGACATCGGTGTTATTACCGACCTGATTCCGGGCAAATATACCGAAAGTAAGCAGGACGAAATCTGGCTGGACTTTGATGGAAGCGAAGTCATCTACCCCCGCAATGAATGGAACAAAATTACTCTGGCCTATGCCATGTCCATTCATAAATCCCAAGGGAGCGAATTTCAGGTGGTCATTCTGCCACTGACACGTCAGAGCGGTCGTATGCTCCAACGCAATCTTATCTACACGGCCATCACCCGCTCCAAGAGTAAGCTGATTATGCTGGGAGAGGTTTCCGCCTTTGACTACGCCGTTAAAAATCAAGGCACCCAACGCAAGACCTATCTCATTCAGCGCTTTGATCAAGAGGGACAAGAGGAAACTACTTCTCAGCAATCAGGCCCAGGTCAAGCAGCCACTAGCCAATCCCTTGGCGAGTCAGCAGAAGAATCAGTAACCAGACTCACCCCAGCAAACAGCCAGTCCGAATTTGCCAGCGACTCAACCGCTGACAAGACTGGCAGCAACAATCAAGCATCAGCTGCTGCTGACTTAAAACCAGCTAGTAAATCTAGACTTGACAGCCAATCTGAAGTTAGCAGTTCAACCCAAACTTCAGCATCTGACAAAAATGAAGTTGACAAAACCACAACCATTGAACAGCTCCCTGAGGGAAGTCCCCAAAGCTATCGTCTCACCGAAACCAACATACTCACCATTGACCCCATGATTGGCCTCACCCAAACTGATATCGACAGTTTCTTTAAACAAAAAAACGGAAAACTAGGAGACAACCATGCCCTTCAAAGACCTGCAAAACATCTTTAAAAAATCCAATCGCACCGTAGCCATCCTGCACTTGGTCAACCTCGTTATCAATGTCCTAACCTTACTAGGGTTTATCGTGCTTGCCTATGGTATTCAATCAGGCTTCTACCAGAACAGTAACTTTTCTCACGCCGATATTGCCCAAGTCAAGAGCCTGCTTCATTCGGTGACCCCCGATATCCAATTCAACCACGGCATTAATATCATCTTTAACATTGCCATAATGAGCCTAGCCTTTAGAAATCAGGCCCACTTCCAGCAAAAAAAGAAGCTGTCAGAGCTCCCCTACCTACTGGGATACAGCCTCTTTTTCATCAATATTTTTGCCGACCTCATGTCTGTCGGTCTCACACTCAATATGCTCCTGCAACTCTTCTATCTGCCCTTCTACATCAATAGTCGCAACTCAGGCAGACTGCTTAATGCTCTAAACTAGGCTCACTAGCACACAAATATGCCAATACGTCTAACTAGATTGGAGACTCAAACATGCCAAACACTCAAGAAAAACAAGCCTGGCGCTTTCCTAATTCCAAGCCCAGCCTCCTGCCAAAGGGCCTGTTCATCTTTTTGCTTTGCCTAACCTTCGCCATCAGTCTCATCGTTTTTTTCATCGCTGCTCAAGGTAATCTACTCATCCTAGCCGGCCTCCTTCTGGGCTCAGTCTTGCTCTCCCTTCTTCTGAGCCTTGTCTCTGGCCTCTTTTTGCTACAGGATTACCGCTCAAATTATGTCCTTTTCAATCAGGAGGGCATTAACTTCAAGCCTTTGACCAAACTCCTGCCAAATTTCCGACCCGGAAAAAGGCTAATCCTAGCTTGGCAGGATATTTTGACTCTTAATTTTGGTTTGCCCAACATTCCCCAAACCCTCAATCCAGAACTGACCAGTCAAACCGGCCTAGTTCCCCTAAAAATCACCTTTCTCGAAATCATCACCCAAAATCAAGAGAGATACCAATTAGAGGATTACACCAAACTTCCCAACCTAGACCAGCTCTACCAAATGCTCAGCCTCTACCGGCCCGATATTGCTGAAAAAATGGCACCGGCTTTGGAGTCCTATAAGCTCTGAAACTCTCAACTTGAAATCATATCCCTAAGTTAGCTCATTTCCAAAGGAGATAATCATGTTCCCTCAATGGTTCAAATACAGAAATTCCTTCAGAGGACTGAATATAGCACTTTTAGTCATGGAGAGTGTCAGTCTCGCTTTTAATGATCTCTTCTTTATACTATATCTCATATTCTTAGCCGCCTACAGTGATCTAGAGAGAGCCAACCTCGACTCACTAATCATGACTAATTTTGTCCTCTTAGTCATGACCCTAATCGTAAATGCTCTCCTTTTAGGACTCTTTATCCATAATCAAAAACGCTTAAAAGAAGAACCAGCCCAACTTTTGACTAAGCCTGTCAGTAGTCTAGCCTATTGCCTGGGGTTCCTCCCTCTAATTCAAGTTTTGCTTGCCTTTTGGCTCCAGTCGGGATTTATGAGCCAGCTTTTCGCTTTATTGTTTCGACTGGCTTTCTCCATTCTTTGTATTATCGCTTTAGTTTCCCGCCACAACCTTCTTCAAGCACTCAAGACATCAGCAGAAGCAGCTTACAAATAAGTTCTTTTAATACTTCTCATGCTGGTTCCTTCAAAAAATTTTATCCTATTAAGATTAAAAGCGGGACTCAATCGGGATTTCGGAGAAATCGATTTACCCCCGCTCTCTAGTTTTAAGGCTTCAAGAGAGTTGATACAGTAGTCGCTATTTTGTGAACTGCTGTCCTCTCCTTACTAAGTTTCCCTTTCAAACTATCTTCGAGTTTGAAAGGGACCTGTGGCGGGCTGTCTAGTCCACTGAACTAGATACTCCCGCCTCCGCACAGTTGACTTGGTTTTCTCCAATAGTCCCCCAGATTGCTGGGCCTATCACTTGCCTAGTAGTTAAATAGTCCAGTGGACTATTTAAGGGGATGCCTAGAAATAGGAAAGCATCCCAAGATAAGGACTTTACCGCCGTTAGGCTGGCATGTCTTGAACACAACGCAGAGACAAAACTATCGACCTTATAGTTTTGTCGTAGCTAGATGACTTTGCCACATCACAAATCAACCACCGCATCAAACTGTCTGATGTTGAAAAAGTAAAGAGGCTAGGACCTTATGTCCCAACCTCGTTTTTTAAATAATCTCCTGGCAAAACCAGCTAAAACAGAGTCATTTCACTAGCCCCCACATCTTCCAAGTCCGTTACAGTAACACCCAGAAGACGAATCCCTAGGATGGATTCTTCCTCCAGTTCTGCAAAGATTGCATAGGCTTCCTTTTCAATTTGCTCCCTGTCCTGAGTAGCCAAATCTAGACTATGGCGCTTAGTCAGAGTCGAAAAATCTGAATAGCGAACTTTGAGAACAATAACCTTACCTTGTTTATTATATCTGGCCAAAGTATCAGCCACCCGACTGACATTCTTAGAGATTTCAGCCTTGATATCCTCTTCATTCCGCAGCAGCTTGCCATAAGTCCGCTCGCTGCCGATAGACTTGCGTATCCGATTGGGTTTGACAGGACTATTAGAAATCCCCCTAGCCTTGCGGTAGAGATCATAACCAAAGCGACCAAAGTGATCAATTAGGGTCATCTCAGGGATCTCTAAGAGGTCCTGACCCGTATAAACTCCCAATTCATGCAGGCGCTTAACCGATTGCTTGCCAACTCCGTGAAATTTTTCAATGGGCAAGGCCTTTAAAAAATCCTCAGCCTCCTCCGGCAAAACCAGAGTCAAACCGTGGGGCTTTTGATAATCACTGGCCAACTTAGCTAGGAATTTATTGTAGGAGACTCCAGCCGAGCAGGTTAGACCAACCTCTTGCCAAATATCAAGCTGAATCATTTTTGCCAGCTTAATCGCTGATTTAATGCCCAGCTTATTTTGAGTCACATCCAGATAAGCTTCATCAATGGACATGGGCTCCACCAAATCTGTATAGCGCTTGAAAATGTCGCGAATTTGCTGGCCGACTTGGCGGTACTTTTGATAATTACCCGGAATAAAAATGGCTTGAGGACAGAGCTCCAAGGCTTCCTTGGAGTTCATGGCTGAATGAACACCGAACTTTCTCGCCTCATAATTACAGGTAGAGACAACGCCCCGTCCCCCTGTCTTTCTGGGGTCAGCCCCAATAATAAGGGGCTTGCCAATCAGGTCGGGATTATCCCGCTCTTCAACCGATGCAAAAAAGGCATCCATGTCGATATGGATGATTTTTCTGCTGGTATCGTTGAGGAGAGGAAAAATCAGCATAAGCTTCCTTTCTAATCTTGCCAGAGACAACCAGCCGCCAGCCATCAAGGACTGCCTGGATAGTTGGAAATCAAAGCCAAAATTTCATCATCGCAGGACTATCTCAGCCTCTCACTAGCTGTCTACTTAGGCAAATTCAGATTAACATTCGTTAGTTTATTATAAAACTTTCTTATGGAAATTGCCAAGCAGAAAGATTTATAATACAGATTGCAAAAAATCCTCCAACTGTATTATAAAAGAAAGTCAATATTCTCCAGTTTATCCTTGTGAAAACGGTTACCTTGTGTTACTATTATACTGTAAATTGTAACAGATGGTGACTCCATTGTGTTACTAGAATTTAGGAGATATAAATCTTATGGCAACTGTAAAAACAGACACCGACGTTTTTGAAAAAGCTTGGGAAGGCTTTAAGGGAACTGATTGGAAAGAAAAAGCAAGCGTATCTCGCTTTGTACAAGCGAACTACACTCCTTACGATGGTGATGAAAGTTTCTTGGCTGGCCCAACAGAACGTTCATTACATATCAAAAAAATTGTTGATGAGACCAAGGCAGGTTACGAAGAAGTTGGCCGCTTCCCAATGGATACCCGTCCAACCTCAATCGCTGATCTTGATGCTGGTTACATTGACAAAGACCAAGAAGTTATCTATGGTATTCAAAACGATGAACTCTTCAAACTGAACTTCATGCCAAAAGGTGGTATCCGGATGGCTGAAACAGCTCTGAAAGAACATGGTTATGAACCAGACCCAGCTATTCATGAAATCTTCACAAAGTATGTTACAACTGTTAACGATGGTATCTTCCGCGCTTATACTTCAAACATTCGTCGTGCTCGTCACGCACATACGGTAACCGGTTTGCCTGATGCCTACTCTCGTGGCCGTATCATTGGGGTTTATGCACGTTTGGCTCTTTATGGTGCTGACTACCTCATGCAAGAAAAAGTTAACGACTGGAATGCTTTGACAGAAATTGACGAAGAAACCATTCGTCTGCGTGAAGAAGTAAACCTGCAATATCAAGCTCTGCAAGATGTTGTTAAATTGGGTGATCTTTACGGAGTTGATGTTCGCCGCCCTGCTATGGATACTAAGGAAGCTATCCAATGGACCAATATCGCCTTTATGGCTGTCTGCCGTGTGATTAACGGTGCTGCTACATCTCTTGGACGTGTACCAATCGTTCTCGACATCTATGCTGAACGTGACTTGGCTCGTGGCACTTATACCGAAAGCGAAATCCAAGAATTCGTTGATGATTTCGTTATGAAGTTGCGCACAGTTAAATTTGCTCGTACCAAAGCTTATGATGAATTATATTCAGGTGATCCTACCTTCATCACAACTTCTATGGCAGGTATGGGAGCAGATGGCCGCCATCGTGTTACTAAAATGGACTTCCGTTTCTTGAACACTTTGGATAACATCGGTAACTCTCCTGAACCAAACTTGACTGTACTTTGGACCGACAAATTACCATATGCCTTCCGTCACTACTGTATGCACATGAGCCACAAGCACTCTTCTATCCAATATGAAGGTGTGACCACTATGGCCAAAGATGGCTACGGTGAAATGTCATGTATCTCATGTTGTGTATCACCACTTGATCCAGAAAACGAAGAAGCTCGTCACAACATCCAATACTTCGGTGCACGTGTAAATGTCTTGAAAGCTCTCCTGACTGGTCTTAACGGTGGTTATGACGATGTTCATAAGGACTATAAGGTCTTTGATATCGAACCAATTCGTGATGATGTTCTTGATTTCGATACCGTTAAAGCCAACTTTGAAAAATCTCTTGACTGGTTGACTGATACATACGTAGACGCCCTTAACATCATCCACTACATGACTGATAAGTACAACTACGAAGCCGTTCAAATGGCTTTCTTGCCAACCCACCAACGGGCTAACATGGGATTCGGTATCTGTGGTTTCGCCAATACTGTTGATACCCTAGCAGCTATTAAATACGCTACCGTAAAACCAATCCGTGATGAAGATGGTTATATCTACGACTATGAAACAACTGGAGACTACCCACGTTGGGGTGAAGATGATCCTCGCTCAAACGAACTGGCTGAATGGTTAGTGGAAGCTTACACAACTCGTCTGCGTAGCCACAAACTCTACAAGAATGCAGAAGCTACTGTATCTCTTCTTACCATCACATCTAACGTTGCTTACTCTAAACAAACTGGTAACTCACCAGTCCACAAGGGTGTTTACCTCAATGAAGATGGTAGTGTTAACCTGTCTAAACTGGAATTCTTCTCACCAGGTGCTAACCCATCCAACAAGGCTAAAGGTGGTTGGTTGCAAAACCTTAACTCACTAGCAAGTCTTGACTTCGCCTATGCAGCTGATGGTATCTCATTGACTACCCAAGTCTCTCCACGTGCTCTTGGTAAGACTCGTGACGAACAAGTTGATAACTTGGTAACCATTCTTGACGGTTACTTTGAAAACGGTGGTCAACACGTTAACCTTAACGTTATGGACCTCAAGGATGTCTATGACAAGATTATGAGCGGTGAAGATGTTATCGTTCGTATCTCTGGATACTGTGTCAATACTAAGTACCTTACTAAGGAACAAAAGACTGAATTGACGCAACGGGTCTTCCACGAAGTGCTTTCAATGGATGACACTGCTGAAGCCATTTCAGGACAAAAAGCCTAAGTCTATCTAGGCCAAATAAAAAGGCAATCGCTAAGCGGTTGTCTTTTTTTACTACAAAAAAATCCACTAGTTTTCTCAAGTGGATTTTTATCAAACTAACTACTTTCTCTATGTGAACATCAGCTACAATCTTGGGAGAGCTCAAGATAGTCTGCCAGTTTAGCATAGGTCTTGTGATTGCGGATAGTGACAGCCTTATAAAAGGGCTGTTTGAGCAAAGCCTTATGGTAAGTCGTCTTGAGAAAGGTCTTCTCCTGATACTTACCCCAATAGATACCCAACTCACCGAAATGAACAATCTCATCAGCCAATTCCAACTTTTCAATAGCCCTTTGTACCAATTCCCTATCCAGATCTACGGTGTAAAAGAGGACATCTTTTCTGGCCAAATCGTCCCCCCACCAATCTGGTAGGTCTTCTGCTGCAAAATCCTTAGCTGACAAAAGGGCGAAGGTTAACACGAAAGGATAAAGGTTGGCAAAGAAATCCTTAAATCCAGCAATGATATCACTTTCTGGTCGGTCACTATTAAAAAAGAGGTTGCCGGAATTGATGTAGGTGATTACTCGACTGTAACCGAGTTCTTCAACCTGCCTAATCAGTTCAGACATGACAATCTTATTCTTGCCGCCAACATTAATCCCCCTTAAGAGTAAAGCATAACGCATCAGAGGTCCTCCTTGATGACAGTAATTAATTGATCCCGGTCTAGAATCCATTGAGCCCGCTGGTCTTTTTCATAGGTCCGATTGGAGAGAAAAATAGCGGCTTTCTGAGTTTTTCGATTATAGAGGACAAAGGTTCCTGTATAGCCTGTATGCAGGAGCCAGTCGCCCTGCTTATCCCAAGCTAGGCTGCGTTCTTTTGAACCCGAGGGAGCAAAATTATGGTTGAGATATATAGCAAAATCCCTCTGCAAGTAGGCGGTCATAAAGCTTTCTAAATCCTTGAGTGTTGAAAAGAGGCCAGCCGACCCCGTATGATTTCCCAGGATTTGGGCCTTGGGATCATGCACCACACCTGGCGCTACTCCCTTTACTGTCGGCACTGCTACTGAGACTGGACCAAAGCTGGTTTCCTTCATAGCAAAAGGCTTAAAAACCCTCTGTTCAAATAAATCCGGTAGGCCTTGTTTGGTTAAATTCTCCAGCATCAGACCCAAGAGAATAAAGTTGATATCAGTATACTTGAAATCATGCTGATTCGTCGCTTTGATAGTATTAATGGCCTCAATCAGCCCTTTAGCATTGAGCTTATCTCGGTTGGGAATATAGGGATTAATACCAGAGGTGTGGGTCAAGAGTTGACGAATGGTCACACTGTGATTAGTAAAGTCTGGATAATAGGCTGCTAGGGGCAAGTCTAACTTGATACTCCCTTCCTTGACCATCTGAATCAGAACTGTACCTACACCGACAACCTTGGACACACTGGCCAAGTCATAGGTTAAGCCAGGAACAACTGCCTCTTGTCCGTCTTGGGTTCCCAGATAGAATTCTTGCCACATCCCGTCATAAAGGGCAAGGCTGGCACCATGGTAGATGTCAGCCTTAATTTGTTGCTCAATTTTTTCTAGTATTCTTTTCATTTACTAAACCACAATTCAATTTGACTAGGATCGGAAACCACAAGTACCCTTTGTCCCCTGTCCAGATAAACAGAAAGGCCTGCCTCTTCAAAGTAGACTTTGAGAGCCAAGAAATCGTAATCAGCAGGGACATGGTACTCAATAAATTCCAGATCCCAAGTCGTATTCTCAGCTGCCTTTAAATCCTCTCCCTGAGCTTCTTGTAAATCAGGAAGGAAGTCTAAACCAGCTAATTTTTTATAGAAGGCTTGAGACTCTGGTAAATCAGCCACATTTAAAATTAATTGTTCAATCGTAAAATTCGACAGACCTTGAAAGTTTGGTAGAGAACTAAAGGTTAGCCCCTCTCTTGATATCTCTTCCAATCCGGTCCAATCATTTTCAGCATGGAGAAGAATGACATCATTTTCTGGTGACAAAATTTCATAAGCATATCCCTTTTCCCCCTTAAAAAGGTGCGAGAAGGAAACACCACTAGCCAGTAAGGACTCAATTTCTTTTGGGTCTTCGGCCTTGATGATAACACTAGCCAGCTTTTTAGGACCCTCAACAGCCCTAACTCGCATAGAAGGGGATTCTTCAATCGAAAATCTAACAAGCTTTTCTTGATGACCTCCAAAAAAGACTTGAGAGTTTTCTTCTTTTAAGACCTTGAATCCTAGATTCTTCCGATAAAACTCGGTATTACGCTCGCGGTTATTGATACGAAGAACTGGTGTTACTAAAGTAATTCCTGAAAATAATGTCATATTCTACTCCTAACTTCTTCCATTTTAGTCAAATTCTCTTCATTTGACAAATAATTATATGCTTTAAGCAAAAACTATTTACTATTAGTAGCATTTTCTGTAAACTAAGTACATGAATGAAAATCTAATTTTACACCTAATTCAGGCGACCCTAGTGCTGGCCATGATTATCATTATCATCGAGCTAACCATCCATATTCGCCGCCAAAAAATAAATATTTTTCAGCGTTTTATAACTGGCTTTTGGATTGGACTGGTCACCGATATGCTAGATACTCTAGGCATCGGTTCCTTTGCTACTACGACAACCCTTTTTAAACTGACTAAATTAAACGATGATGACACCAAGTTACCAGGGACTATGAACGCGGCCCATGTTATCCCTGTCATGGTTGAAGCTATCTGCTTCATTTCTGCGGTCAAGGTAGAACCGCTAACCTTGATTTTGATGGCTTCTGCTTCCTTTTTCGGGGCTCTCTTTGGAACCCGGATCACTAAGAATTGGAACGAGCGTCTGGTTCAACTAATCTTAGGTAGCCTCCTAATTGTCGCAGCTCTTATCATGGCCTACCGCATGTTGACCAACCCTGGAGGGGGACTTTCAACAACTGTTCACGGTCTCCATGGTATTTGGCTAGTTGTAGGGGTGGTCTTCAATTTCACCATTGGCGTTCTTATGACCATGGGGCTGGGAAATTACGCACCAGAACTCATTTTCTTCTCCCTAATGGGACTGAGCCCAGCAATTGCCATGCCAGTCATGATGCTGGATGCTGCTATGATTATGACCGCTTCCAGTACACAGTTTATTAAGGCTGACCGGGTCAATTGGACTGGTTATGCTGGTCTGGTCCTAGGCGGGGCCATCGGTGTTCTTATCGCCTTTAAATTCCTGACCAGCATCAATATTGATACCCTCAAGACCCTAGTCATCGCCATCGTCATCTTCACCGGCGTCATGCTTATTCGTTCTTCATTTGTCAAGAAACTTGATAGCCATGAAATTACAAAGTAGCCTAAAAGGCCCCCCCCACTTATGTGGAGGCCTTTTAGGGATACTAGCGATAAAAAGTAGATTTTATGAACCAAGCATCAATTCTACAACCAGACTAGTTCGCCCCCCCTAGAGGAAATTTACTTTTCCTCGGAAATCGCAATTAATTCAAGCTACAAAAAAAGCAGGTGCAATACCCGCTTTTATTTTTATGCAACTTTATTATAGGCTGTAAAGAGCGTTGAAAGCTGCCACAGCGACGATACCGGCTAAGATAGGTGCTACAACTGGGACCCAAGCATACCACCATTTAGAATCACCCTTGTGTTCGCCAAGAACAGTTTCAGGTAGAAGATGGTGCAAGAGACGAGGCATCAAATCCCGCGCCGGATTTAGGGCTGGACCAGTAGGACCACCGAGGGAAATAACCAGTACAAGGACTAAGAAACCAAGTCCCATATGGGCAACGGCCAATGAACCACTATAAGTCAATGGGAAGACTGGACTTTGTTGTTTAAACATACTAACAACATCACTAACGGAAGCATTGTTACCAAGTTGTTGAGCCATTTCTCTCAAAGAATCAGACCCGATAAAGTTCTTGGTCAGGGCTAAAGCACCAAAGACCAAAACAAAGGTTCCAATGAATTCGTTGATGAAACCGTTGATGGTAGCTGGGCGACGGCTTTCTTCTGTACCGTCATCCAAAGCATCAATGGTTGCAAAACTACCAAGGATAGCATTGGGATCTTCTGTCTTTTGATAAAAGGCTGCATGTCCAAGAACAATCAAGGCCTGACCAAACATCGCCCCCAAGAGCTGAGCAATCAAGTATCCTGGAACATAGGTCCACTTAAAAGCTCCTGATACAGCCATACCAATCGTAAAGGCTGGGTTGATGTGGTTACCAGAAACGCTACCGAACATCAAAGCTGGCAACATAACAGCAACACCATAACCAAATCCGATGACTAACCAACCAGATTTATATCCCTTTGTTCCCCTAAGTTCAACATTTGCTACTGAACCATTCCCAATCAGAACCATCAGGGCTGTTGCAATAAATTCAGTTGCATACTTAATTAGCCACTCATGTGTCAGGGCTGCTTTAAAAAATTCATTCATTCGTCTAGACTTCCTTTCTCCTTAACAAGTTTTTAGACAGCTACCATTTTATCAAGTATAATAGATAAAGTAAAGTCATTACCCAAAATAAAACGCTTACTAGTGAGGTGAGAGCATGCGTTTCAATCAATTTAGCTATATTTCCTCTTCAATACAAGAAGCTGAAGCAGAATTGCAAGAACTCGGTTTCTCTGTTTCCTTGAAAAAATCAAACAAGGACAATCTGGAAAGTTTCCTGCGCAAGGCCTTCTTCCACTATAGAGACACCGATATTCCCTTAAGTAACTGGATTGCTGACCTGGAGACCGATCTGCTGAGCTTCTTTCAATCGGACAAACCGCTGACTGAGGAGATTTTCTACACGGTTGCCCTCCAACTTTTGGACTTTGTTCCTCATGTAGATTTTGAGGAGGTCACAGATTTTCTGGAGCAAACCAATTTTCCGATTCAATTTCGAGCGGAAGAGTTTCTTCTCAACCTCCACCAACTCTTGGCCACCAGACAGAAGACAGGAATGACCCTGATTGATAAGCTCATTAGTCAGGGACTCATTCCAGTTGACAACCATTATAACTACTTCAACGGTAAGAGTTTGGCAACCTTCGACACCAACCAAAATATCCGTGAGGTTGTTTATGTTGAAACCAGCCTAGATAGCGATGGCGATGACAAAAGAGACCTGATTCGGGTTCATATTCTACGCCCCCAGGCTGACCAACTGCTACCGACAACCATGACGGCCAGCCCCTACCACCAAGGGACTAATCCCGTTGCTAATGATAAAAAAATGCACACGATGGAAGGCCAGCTAGCTGTCAAAACTGCCGGCCAAATTGAAGTTGAAGTAAAACCTATTCCCCAGGTGAGCTACGACAAGTCGTCAGTCCCCCAAGAAACCTCCAACGAGACTTTCACTCATATTGCCAACTACAGCCTCAATGACTACTTACTGGCACGAGGATTTGCTAATATCTATGTTTCAGGCCTTGGAACCCTGGCTTCTGAGGGCTTTATGACTAGTGGTGACTACCAGCAAATCAATGCCTTCCGAGCGGTCATCGACTGGCTCAATGGTCGAGCGGTCGCCTATACCAGCCCCAAGCGTAACAGTCAGGTCCTAGCCGACTGGGCTTCAGGTAAGGTGGTCACGACGGGCATTTCCTATTTGGGTACCATGTCCAATGGCCTAGCTACTACTGCTGTTGATGGTCTGGAAGTCATCATTGCCGAAGCGGGAATTTCCTCTTGGTATGACTATTATCGAGAAAACGGTCTGATCTCCAGCCCAGGTGGTTACCCTGGCGAAGACCTGGATGTTTTGACCGAATATACCTATTCCCGCAATCTCCTAGGTGGCGAATATCTTCGCAGCAATCAAGACTACCAGAATTTCCTCAAGCAGATGAGTCAGGAACTGGAAAGAGCCAAGGGAGACTATAACCAGTTCTGGCAGGACAGAAACTATGTCAGCCATGCTAAAGAAGTTAGGGCCGAGGTCGTCCTGACTCACGGTAGCCAGGACTGGAATGTTAAGCCTCTTCATGCCTATCAATTTTTTCAGGCCTTACCTGATAACCTGAACAAGCACCTCTTCTTCCACAATGGTATGCACGTCTACATGAACAATTGGCAATCCATTGACTTTCGAGAAAGTATGAACGCCCTCCTAAGCCAGAAACTGCTGGGACAAGGTAGGGACTTTCAACTGCCAAGGATTATCTGGCAAGACAATAGCCAAGATCAGGCCTGGCAAAGTTTGGAGAATTTTGGTGGGGCCCACTATCTGGCCCTCAATTTAGGTCAGGAACAAGCTGTCGTCAACAACCACTATCAGCAAGAAGATTTCGACCGCTACGCTAAGGATTTCAAAATCTTCAAGGCCCAGCTCTTTGAGGACAAGGCCAACCAGGTCACTCTTGATTTAACCCTAGATAAGGACCTCCTGCTCAATGGACGTCCCCATCTGAACTTACGAGTTAAATCCTCAATAAATAAGGGTATCCTATCTGCCCAGCTCCTAGATGTAGGGCCAAAGAAACGCTACAAGGATGTTCCGACAACTAAGGTGGCCCTAGGGATTGACAATGGTCGCAATTATATCCGAGAAAATTGTCTGGAGCTTCCCTTCGTCCAAACACCCTATCGCGTCATCAGCAAGGCAGTCCTCAATCTACAAAATCGTCATAGCCTGATGACCATTGAAGAAGTTGAGGCCAACCAATGGATGACACTCCAACTAGATCTGCAACCCAGCATCTACCGCCTATTCAAGGGCGATCAACTTCGCCTGATTCTTTATACCACTGACTTTGAACATACCATCCGAGACAATAGCAACTACCAGTTGACTGTCGATTTAAACCAGTCGCAACTCCTCCTCCCCTACGATTAACCTTTAGTCATCCAAGAACCAATACTTGGCAGCTACAGATATCAGGGCGCAGAGTGAGACAGTCCAACTATCAATTGTCGATTCAAGGGCTCAAGGCCCATCTCACAGGTTCAGCAATGCTTAAGCAATCCATCTAGCTAAAGTTTAACGGAAGTCCAAGCCCAGCCAATTGGCTTTGCACCTAGTTAATACTTAAATACTTACCTCAAGAAGCAAATCTACCAATGACCGCAAACAACAAATAAAAGACTCCTAGAACCATCCTTCGGGATGCTCCTAGGAGTCTTTTATTATGATTCCGAGTCTCAGGAAAAACAGCCCCCGACTCGCCAACTAAATCCAAGGCTCAGAAAAAGCGATCTATTCCTGAACTATACCTCATTCCTTAGATTTTCTGGCAAACTGTTAAGGTCACTTCATTTCCAGACCGTTTTTTTACCCTTAAGCACTAGCATCAACAGGCATAAAGTTGCCGACAATCTTACCGACGATTCTTGGATTTTCATCGTAAGGGGCAAATTTGTCCGCATACTGCTGGTTGATAGAGACTAAACGTAAACCTTCTGGTTCACGATAGACCCGCTTGATATAAGTCTGACCATCCCACTCGACTGCATAAACAGCCCCATCATAATCAAAACCAGTCTGCTTAATCAGGACCACCTCACCATTGAGATAGGTTGGTTCCATAGAATCCCCAAAGACCCAAGAGGCAAAGTCGTGGTCAATCTTTTCATCATAAAAAACTTCATCGTAATTGCCATCGTTAAAGTAGGTATAACCAGTACCAGCTGACAGACGTTCATAAACCTTGTAGGCATAAAGTTTGCGACCAGCTCCAGAACGCATCTTGCCTTGCTCAGCCAAAAGCCGGTTGGCAAAATCGACGGCCTTCTTTTTATTGGCCTTGTTGAGTTGAACATAGGTCTCAACAATCTCATACTCCGACAAGAAATAGGAAGGATTGACCTGCAAAATTTTACTAAGTTTATTCCAATTCTTTTGATTAGGCTTGGTTTTTCCATTTTCCCAATTAAAGTAAGAGGGCCGAGAAATCCCCAAATGCCTAGCAACATCAGCCTGGGACATACCTAATTCCTTGCGACGGTTTTTTAATTTTTCAGCAGAAAACATAAGCTCACCTCACCATTAGCTTTATAACTTACAATTAGTATACCATAGAAAAGAGAGCCAAGCAAGAAATTACTTTATAAGCCATAAAAAAGTAGTCACAATAGACTACTCAAATTCAATCTTTCCAAAAGTCATCGAAGACGGTGATTGGCAGGTGACGTTTGTGTTGGCCCTTGACCCACCATCTTTCAATAGTCTTTTGGGCCTCAGGGCTAACAGTCCTACCTTCCAGATAAGCATCAATGTCCTGGTAGGTCACGCCCAGGGCAACTTCGTCAGCGATACCCGGTTTGTTTTCTTCCAAATCTGCTGTTGGGATTTTCTCATAGAGAGACTTGTCTGCTCCCAATTCTGCTAGCAATTGCTTGCCTTGCCGCTTGTCCAGCCGGAAGAGTGGCAGGATATCAGCTCCACCATCACCAAATTTGGTAAAGAAACCAGTCAAGTTTTCAGCCGCATGATCGGTTCCGATAACCGCTCCACTATTTTCCCCTGCCACAGCATACTGGGTAATCATCCGCTGACGGGCCTTGATATTGCCCTTATTAAAATCAGAGACCACAACTCCTGCCTTGGCTAACTCTGCCACTTGACCATCAACAGCTTCCTTGATATTGATGGAAAGGGAAACGTCAGGTTGAATAAAGGCCAGAGCTTTTTGAGCATCGTCTTCATCGGCTTGGATCCCATAAGGTAGACGAATAGCGATGAATTTGTAGTCCTGACCCGTTTCCACCCGCAGTTCTTCAACCGCCAGTTGTGCTAGACGACCGGCTAGACTGGAATCCTGACCGCCAGAAATTCCTAGGACATAGCTCTTGAGAAAGCTATGTTTTTTCAGATAGGCCTTGAGAAAATCCACCGACCGTCTGATTTCTTGCTTGGGGGCAATTTCTGGCTGAACCCCCAATGCCTTAATAATATCACTTTGTAAACTCATTGCTGTCTCCTTTTATCGTAATCTACCCTGCTTATGCTCTCGAAAATCAAAACAACCCGTCATTAACTCACGCCGTACTCAAGTACAACTTGCAGTTCGTTGTCTCAATTATCTTTGATCTTCATTGAGTCCTACAAACAAGCCTCAACTTGGAAAGTATCCTATCAAGCAAGGGCATCTTTTTGATTTCCTAGCTAAGGGTGTTGGGGGCTAGCTGACCTTAAAAGTCCTGGGTCTGACTGGCCTTCTTACGCATCTTGGCAATCAGGTCCATCTTATCCTGCCAGACATCAGGAGCTAAGTCAACTGGGTAGTCCTGCGGATTGAGGACCCGCTTGTATTCATCCCAGAGGTGGTCCAGTTCCTTCTTGGCATAATCCTTAACCGTCATCAGGTCAGGTCTCTCATAAACTAAATGACCCTGGTCAAAGACATCTTGCAGGAGAGGAACGGCATCAAAGTTCTTGACCGTCTTATTGATGTAGGTATAGGTTGGATGGAACATGTGCAATTCTTTCGCCTCATTGACATCAACCCCGTCATAAGTGATGTAGTCACCTTCGGATTTACCCTTGTCGCGGCTGGTAATCCGCCAAACCTGTTTCTTACCAGGCGTTGAGACCTTCTCAGCATTGTTGGACAGCTTGATGGTATTTTGCATAACCCCTTGCTCGTCTTCTAGGGCGACAATTTTATAAACCGCACCCAGAGCCGGTTGGTCATAGGCAGTAATCAGCTTGGTCCCAACACCCCAGACATCAATCTTGGCCTTTTGCATCTTGAGGTTGAGAATGGTATTTTCATCAAGGTCATTAGAAGCATAGATATGGGCATTGGGGAAACCAGCCTCATCCAGCTGTTTGCGAACCTTCTTAGACAGGTAGGCTAAGTCACCCGAATCCAGGCGGACGCCCAAGAAATTAATCTTATCACCCAGCTCCTTGGCAGCCTTGATGGCAGCGGGTACACCTAGTCTTAGGGTATCGTAGGTATCTACCAGGAATACACAGTCCTTATGGGTGGCTGCATAGGCCATAAAAGCATCATAGTCGTTGCCGTAGGTCTGAACTAAGGCATGGGCATGGGTCCCAGAAACTGGAATATCAAACATCTTACCCGCCCGGACATTGGAGGTGGCATCAGCACCACCGATGACGGCAGCCCTAGTCCCCCAGATGGCGGCATCCAATTCCTGGGCCCGACGGGTTCCGAATTCTAGCAGGGGTTCGTCTTCAATAACCGAGCGAATTCGAGCAGCCTTGGTCGCAATCAGGGTTTGGTAGTTGACAATATTGAGGATAGCCGTTTCCACCAGCTGACACTGGGCCAGAGGACCTTCAATTTGGACGATAGGCTCATTGGCAAAGACCAAATCCCCCTCCTTGGCGGAACGGACGCTCAAGGTCATCTGGAGATTTTCCAAATAATCTAGGAAATTCTCAGGATAGCCCAAATCTTTGAGATAGGCTAAATCAGTTTTTGAAAAACGGAGATGATTGAGATAATCAATAATCCGCTCCAAACCGGCAAAAATCGCATAGCCATTGGCAAAGGGCTCCTTGCGGAAAAAGACCTCAAAAACCGCCATTTTATTATGGATGCCTTGGTCAAAATAGACCTGCATCATATTTAATTGGTATAAATCGGTATGTAAGGTTAAACTGTCATCAGCATACATAGGGGATTTTCTCCTTTGAGTTTGTGACTATTATAACATAAAAAGACCAGAAGCTTTCCTTCTGGTTCATTCTTAACGAAATTCATTTTTTCGGGTAACGATTTGACAAATAGTTCCCATGATTAAAATCCACAGGGTCGAACCGACTGCTCCGATAAAGGTTGACTCTTGCAGGAAGAGCGACAGGTAGATAAAGCCAAAGAAGGCAATGGTCAAAGGATTGAGCACCTTGTAGGCCGGCATGAGAAAGCCATCGGCCATAAAGTCTTGCGACTTGCGATAACGCATATGGGCCAGCATGGTCAGGGCATAGATGGCGATATAGACTCCCGATGAGGATGAAGTGATAACGGTAAAGCTATCAGAAATCCAAGGAATCACACTAAGGATAGCCGCAAGTACCATGAAACCAGCTGAGGTGAAGATGGCGTTTTGAGGAACATTAGTCCGAGATAGACGATTGAGTCTGAAACGGTCCAAGGCAGGTGTTTCTCTAGCCAATTGGTAGAGGTGACGGCCGCTGGAATAGAGCATGGAATTAAGGGAGGAAGCTGCTGCGGTCAGGACCACAAAGTTAATCAAGGCAGCCGCCCAGTTGACACCAGCTAGCTTAAAGACCATAACAAAAGGTGACTGGTCAGCAGGCAGCTGTCTCCAGGGGAAGATTGACATAATGGCAATCAAAGCTCCGACATAGAAGAACATAATCCGACTTGGAATAGCGTGGATGGCCTTAGGCAGAACCTTCCTAGGATTCTTAGTTTCTGATGTTGTAATCCCGACAAACTCGATGGCCTGATAGGCAAAGAAAACCATTTGGAAGGCCATGAAGAAGTGGTCCACACCCATGGGGAAGAATTTAAACCCATGGAAAATATTGGTCAGGCTGGCATGGCCGACTGGCGTTTTAAAGCCGGTCAAGACCATGAAGATGGCGGTCGCAATCAAGGCTAGGATGGCAACAATCTTAATCATCCCAAACCAGAATTCCACCTCACCAAAGACGGCAACGGCAACGATATTGACCCCACAGAGAATGATGAGGAAAAGCAGCTGAATCAGCCAACTTGGGGCACTCGGAATAAAGTACTGGACATACTTGGCGATGGCGGTCAACTCAGCCATCCCCAGAAGCACTAGGGAAATCCAGTAGGACCAACCTGCGAAATAGCCCCAACCTTGACCTAGATACTTAGTAATAAAGTTAATAAAAGTATGTTGGTCAGGGTCTTTGTAGAGCATTTCGCCGATTCCTCGCATCATCAAGTACATGAAAATACCAGTGATGATGTAGACCAAGACGATAGATGGCCCCGTCAGGTGGATGGACTTCCCAGCCCCCAGAAAGAGCCCTGTACCAATAGTCCCAGCGATGGCAATAATCTGAACGTGGCGGTTAGTTAGGCCCCGATCCATGCCATTTTTCGTCGTCTCGGCTTCCGTCTCGTTTGTGTGTTGTTCTGACATTTTAGCTTGTAATCTTTAGCTCCCAGCCCGCTAGCTGGAGGTTCAAAGAGTTTCCTCCTTTTAAATATAAGTAATATTATAGCACAATTCAGACAATAAGAAAAAGCACTCCAGCCGGAATGCTTCTGCAAGCCTTGTCAAACAGCTATCTATCAACCTTCTTAAAGCCAATTCACTCCGATGGAATACTTAAGCATGCTCAGTGATGTAATTGTAGACTTCCTGACCGGCGATAGCACCATCACCAACAGCAGTCGCAATCTGCCGCAGATCCTTCTGGCGAATATCTCCGATAGCAAAAATACCAGGACGACTGGTCTTCATCTTGTCATCAGTGATGACCCAACCTGCCTTATCTGTGATGCCCAAGTCCTTAACCATGCTGGACACCGGATCCAGACCGACATAGACAAAGATACCGCCAAAGTCATGGTCGGTCACCTGACCAGTCTTAACATTTTTAATGGCAACCGAACGCACCTTGACATCATCGCCCTTGATTTCCTCAACGACAGAATCCCAGATAAAATCAATCTTATCGTTAGCGAAGGCCCGATCTTGGAGAATCTTTTGGGCCCGCAGTTGGTCGCGACGGTGAACAATAGTCACCTTCTTAGCAAATTGGGTCAGGTAGATGCCCTCTTCAACCGCTGAATCGCCCCCGCCGATAACCAAGAGGTCTTGGTCCCGAAAGAAGGCCCCATCACAGACCGCACAGTAGGAAACGCCCCGACTATTGTACTCTTGCTCGCCAGGAACGCCCACTAGGCGGTGCTTGGCACCTGTTGCCACAATAATAGTCTTGGCATCGTAGTGCTCATCTGCCGTCAGCACCCGCTTAAAATCTCCATGGTCCTCAATATTTTCAACAATGCCATAGATATTTTCGACCCCAAATTTTTCCAGAGGTTCATACATCTTCATGGAAAGGTCTGGTCCAGAAATGGTCTCAAAACCAGGATAATTTTCAATGTCGGAAGTATTATTCATCTGACCGCCAGGGGCACCCTGCTCAATCAGGCCGACCTTGAGGTTGGAACGGCCAGCATAAAGGGCCGCAGTCATGCCACCAGGCCCAGAACCGATTACCAATGTATCATAAATCATTTCATTTCTCCTTCTCAATAAGTTAAGAAAATATGCAAGAAATTTGCTCCATTTCCTACTAAGCTGGGACAAAAGGTTCTAGCTTTACTATTATCTTGCATCAAGCAATTTGACGCAGTGGTTGATTGGAAGTCCTCATCCCTTGCCAAGCGAATGATGGCGATAATTTCCAAGTCAGTCAAACATTTGAATTTGATGGCTAATTGAACACGCCCACACTTCCGTGAAAAGAGAGAAAGCTTCCTAGATGTTACTCACCTTCGTCAGCTTCCCTAAGATCTTTGAAGCGCTTAACGCCTTAGCGACACGGAGATAAAGCAGTCGATGATACTGCTTTATCGAAGTTAGTGAGAGAGCTAAGCAATTGCTGTTAGTCATCAGTTACTTTAGTAACTAGATGACTTTGCTCTGCCGTATCTTGTTAATTGCGACGTTTCTGTAGGTCGGACGACACTACCGACCTACAGAAACTAGTAAGTGAGCTAGAGATTTTCCCTAGAAAATCTCGTAGTTGAACAAGCATTTAAATGCTTAGTGAGACTGCTCAATTGAACACGCCTACACTTCTGTGAAAATAGAGAAAGCTTCCTAGGTGTTTTCTCACCTTCGTCAGCTTTCCTAATTTTCTTTGAAGTGCTTGACGGCTTAGTATCTTGTTAATTAAACACGGGCTAAAAGGCTAGTGAAAAAGATGAAGTCTCCTAGATGTTTAAAGACATCTGCGTCGTCTTCCCTATTTTTATACGCCTTTTTAAACGCCCTTGGTATCTTAGGCTTAGTTTACTCCAGAAAGCAAGTAGGGTCAACTATTATGACTTTATCATCAAAACAATGGCCATAAAGGCAAAGGAAAGAATGGGGATAGAAATCAGAGCCATCATAATGCCATCATAGAGGGTATTCTGCCGTTCCTTAATGGTCTTGTCCTTGAGCTTGAGGGCTCGATAAGAAATCCAAAAAATCACTGCAAAAATTACAAAGACGATGGCCATAAAAAGCCCCTGTAAATAAAATTTAAAAATATCTGTTAGCATAAGCCACCTGTTTTCAAACTAATCAATATCTGACCACTTAATCAGCCAGAAGCTCACCTCTTTAAGCAAGCCGGATGAGACCACAAGAAAACCCGCTTGACTGGCCAAACGAGCTTCAATCTTATCCTTATTATATCAAACATAGGATTTTTTGTAACTAGCAAAAAATTCTTTAGTTCTTTCTTCTTGTGGATGGTTAAAGAGCTGATCTGGAGTCCCTTGCTCCAAGATTTTTCCTTTCTCTAAAAACAGCACTTTATCAGAAACCTGAGCAACAAAATTCATGTCGTGGCTGACTAGAACCATGGTTTGGCCTGACTTAGCTGCATCTGCAATGGATTTTTCCACTTCGCCGACTAGTTCAGGGTCCAAAGCCGATGTTGGCTCATCCAAAAGAAGAACATCCGGTTTCATAGCCAAGGCGCGCGCCAGAGCCACCCGCTGCTTCTGCCCTCCGGAGAGATGACGAGGATAATGGTTTTCTCGATCAGCTAGACCAACCTTGCGTAACTCCTCCTTGGCGATGGCTGTAGCTTCCTTGTCCGAAATCTTCTTGACAATCTTGAGGCCCTCCTTGACATTGTCTAGGGCTGTCCGACGCTCAAAAAGGTTAAACTGTTGAAAAACCATGGCTAATTTACGACGCAGGGTCAGAATCTGCTCCTTGGTAATAGTTTTGAAATCAACCTTGAAATCATCAATTTCAATGGTTCCCGAATCAGCTTCTTCCAAGTAATTCATGCTGCGCAAGAAGGTGGACTTCCCAGCACCAGAAGCTCCGACAAGCGCAATAACTTGGCCTTTTTCAATTTCCAGATCGAGGCTATCTAAGACTTTTTGACCTGAAAAACTTTTGCTTAAATTTTTAATTTCAATCATTAGCGCAAGCCCCTTTCTGCTTCTACGGAAATATTTTCAGGCGATTTAATTTCCATACTCTTTTCAATATAGCGACCGATATTTTCAATCACAATGCTGACAATCCAGTAAATAATGGCAACAGAAATGTAGCGTTCAAAATAGCGATAATCACGCCCACCGATAATCTTGGCTTGGGCAAACATTTCAATAATCCCTGCACTGAAAGCCAGAGAAGTCCCCTTGGTCAAACTAATCAAGGTATTGATGAGGGTTGGCGTTGCAATAACAGCTGCATTGGGGATAATGACCCGACGGTAAATCTGGGCATTAGTCATCCCCAAACTCTTGGCCGCTTCAATTTCTCCTGAATCAACCGCCTGAATAGCTGCCCGAATGGTTTCACTAGTATAAGCTGCCTCATTGAGGGCAAAAGCGACAACCGCAAAAACGATAGGCGAAACATTATTAATATTCCAACCCGTATTTGCCTTCATGTTGATGTAACGAAGCAAAAGCGGAATCCCATAGTAGGTCAACATCAGTTGAACCAAGATTGGCGTCCCCCGCAAAAAGCTAACAAAGAAGGCTTGGATTTGGTAGAGAACTGGCACCCGATTAATCTTGACAATGGCAAAGAGTAGGGCCAAAATTAAACCAAAAATAGAGCCCCAGATGGTCAATCCCAAAGTCATAGGCAGATGTTTCAAAATATCAGGGATAGCACTAAAGACAGCCTGCACACTAAAGAGTTGGCCGTCAGGCAGGCCCTTGACAAAATCATTATAGAGGCCTGACTTGACCAGATACCCCCATAACTGCACCAAAAGCAAGATAGCGATGGCAAGGACCACAAAAAAGCTAATTAATTTCCCTCTAGCTGTCTTAAAGAACTTCTTTGATTCCTCTTGTAATCTATTAATTTCTGTCATAAGTTCTCCTAGTTTCTTCTTAATTCAAACAGTTATGCTATTGTTTCATTCTAACATCCGTGACAGAGGCTGTAAAATAGTTAATTCCAAAGGAGAGATAGAAAAAAGCTATCATACAATAGCTCTGTTCTATTAGTTGAGGCTGGAAACGTAGTCGCCACCGAAATATTTCTTACTGAGTTTGGCCAGGGTGCCATCCTTTTGCAATTCCTTGACCCGCTTATTGACAAAAGCTCGCAGTTCCTTACCTTGGTCCGTTTTGGCAAAGAGAATGTATTCCTTACCGTCCTTCTCAGAACCGACCTTGTCCTTCAGCTGGCTAACGGTAAAGTTAAAGCCTTGATCCTTAGAAGCATAACTGGAAGAAATTTGGTCATAGAAGATGAAATCAATCTTCCCTTGGTCCAAATCTTGCAAGCGTGAGGTGAAGCCCGTTTGACCAGAAACATAGTTGACCTTGATAGGATCTTTGTCAGGATGGGACTTATTCCAATCTTCCAAGGTTTGGGCATAATTTGAGCCGGCTAAGGCTTCCGTCGATTTCCCTGAAAGTTGCTCCAACTTGTTGTACTTAGTCCCAGATTTGGTCACGATGGCATAATTTGAGACTGAGATAGGGTCGGAAAAGAGGTATTTCTTGGCCCGGTCGGCATTGTAGTTGAAGTCATTGGCTGCGATTTGATAGCGGTCAGAATCAATTCCTGGTAGGATGGATTCAAACTCAGCCGTCTTAAACTTGAGGTTGTACTTCTTGGAATCCTTAAAAACAGCCTTCATGACCTCAATATCATAACCGGCCTGCTTATTATCTTTACTCGTATAGGTAAAGGGCGCTGTATCGGAGTCGGTTGCAACGACAATATCCTCCTTGGCACCACTTCCAGACTTGGATGAGCAAGCTGCAAGTGTCAGGGCTCCCAGACCAAACACCAAGCCCGTTAGCACAATTTTTTTCAACTTCATAGACAGTCTCCTTAACTTGTTAATCGTACAACTAGTTTAACATGGAGCAGACTTGCTGAACAATAGAGATTTTCTATCAGACGATAGATAACTTCAATCAGGCCGAGCCACATCTTAGCCAAATAGCAGCAAGCTGGGTGAGGCACTCTCAAAATGAGCTAACAAATGCTAGGTTTCAGGTTTTGAGAAGCCTAGAACTCTACCGTTTCTTAGAGAGCGAATCCCTTTGTTTAGACCAGATAAAACCAAATACACTAGAACATCAGCCTAGAAAGACCAGATAAAGTTGAGAGATAGAACCCCATCTATAAGCTTAGGATACATGGGCATTCCCCGCTTACAAGATTAGAAAAGGCCGAGGCACAAGGCCCGACCTTCTTCTGTATTTTTTAGAAGCTCTGCTTCTTGGCCTTACGACTAGCACGCCCCTTGGCCTTGGCTGCTGCCCGGCGTTCCTTCCGCCGTTTTTCGTCAACCTTCCACTGGATTTTCTTCTTGTAACCCGGCTTAACCCTCTTCTTTTTCTTCTTGACCAAACCAATCATTTCCGTATCCAATTTCTGGTAGGATTTTTCTCGGTTAGTCCGACGATCACGGTCATAGGTATCCAGAAATTGACCATTTTTAAAGACCTTAGGGACAAAGTTAATGCCCATCTTTTCGAGGTCACGGATATCGCTGTCATCGTTAGGCCGATATAGGGTAATCGCTATACCAGATAAACCATTTCGCCCCGTCCGACCCACTCGGTGAACAAAGAAGGATAAATCTTGAGGAATGGCATCATTAATGACATGGCTAACTCCTTCAATATCAATTCCTCGAGCTGCCAAGTCAGTTGCTACAATAAACTCATAATCCAACCGTTTAATCTGGTTCATGATGCGTTTGCGCTCTCTTGGCGGAACACCACCATGAATTTTAGCAACTTTTAGTCCATTGGCCACCAGGAAATTGTGGAGCTCATCTGCTCGCTCCTTGGTATTGACAAAAATCATGGCCAAATAAGGATGAAGGCTGGTCAGGATTTCTAAAATCTGGGCATTCTTATCGCGACCCTTGGTCGAAAGCAACCAGTTATCAATGGTATCCGCAATCACCGTCTGGGGCTTAATCTTCTCAATGACCGGATTAGTCAGGTATTTCTTCAAGAAGGGCTGGAGCTTCTGAGGAATCGTAGCCGAGAAGACTAGGAATTGGACTTGCTTGGGTAGGCCGGCAGCAATCTTATCGACCGTATCTAGGAAGCCCATGTCCATGGTCATATCAGCCTCATCGACTACAAAGGTTGAAGCCTTGTGGATATCTAGGTGACCCGATTTAATCAGGTCATAAATCCGTCCAGGTGTTCCGATGACAATCTGGGGCTGACCGGCTTTTAATTTTTCAATCTGACGAAGCTTGTCCGTCCCGCCAACATAGTTGACCAGACGAATCTCAGTCTCAGCCTGGTCAGCAATTTGCTTGGCTGCCTGATAAATCTGACTGGCCAATTCTCGACTAGGAGCCGTAATAACTGCCTGAACCTCATGGAGATTTTCATCTAGTTTTTCAAAAATCGGCAGTAAAAAGGTGTGGGTTTTGCCCGAACCCGTCTTAGACTCTCCAACCAGATTGCGACCAGAGCGAACTAGCGGAATCAATTTGGCCTGAACCTGGGTTGGCTCCTTAAACTTTAACTGTTCCAAGGCCTGATTAATGTAACCCTTGAAATTATAGTCTTTAAAACTCATACTTACCTCTTAGGGGCTCTATTAAGCCCTTTTTATCTTGTTATTGCAGAAATTATTATACCAAAAGAAAGGCCTGAGAACCAGCTTCTCAGACCTTTTGCCTTGCCTTTTCTTACTTGATTGCCAACCAAATCAGAAGGGCAATAAGACTGGAGCAGACACCGACGGCCCAGAGGAAGGCATCAACCTTCCATTCGCTCCATTCTTTACCATTTCCAGACAGACCGCCTAATTCCAAATGATGGTGGAAGGGAGTCATGCGGAAAATCCGTCGACCTTCCCCATATTTTTTCTTGGTAGCCTTGAAATAAGTCACCTGTAACATGACCGAAGCCGTTTCAAAAACATAAACCAGACCGATAAGGAGTAGGGTCCATTCCTGCCGCAGAGCAATAGAAATAGAAGCCAGCATAGCACCTAAAGCTAAACTACCAACATCCCCCATAAAGACCTTGGCTGGCTTGTGGTTGAAGACGAAGAAGCCGAGCAGGCCGCCAATCATAACCACAATAATCAAGAGAATATCTGGCTGTCTCTGAACATAGGCAATGATTCCATAGGCAATCAAGGAAATAACCACAGAAATCGAAGCCAAACCATCAATGCCATCAGTCAAATTGACGGCGTTGGAAAAACCAACCACCCAGAAAAGGACGAAGGCTAAATAGAAGATACCGATATGGAGTTGAAAGTCAAAGATATTAATGGCATCTGTCCCGCTAGGCCGAACATGGGTAAAGTAGAAAATCAGACCTGCAAGAATCTGCAGGAGCATCTTCTGCCAAGGTGTCAGCCCTTCGTTAATTTTCTTAAAAATCTTCAAAAAGTCATCTAAGAAGCCGATGATACCGTAGATAACGACAACCGAGAGAATCCCCGCTGTTGCCCCAAAGGCAGCTCCACGAAAGAGACTCAAGGTTGAGAAGGCCAGGGTCACCAGGGTCGCTACCAGGATAAAGACCGTCCCACCCATGGTCGGAGTCCCCGCCTTGGCCAGGTGCTGCTTGACATCTTCATGCATCTGTTGGCCGGCAATTTTCTTGGCCTGATAAAACTTGATAAAGAAGGGGAGGCCAATCACCGTCAGGATGAAGGCAATCAGACCTGCTAATAATATGGTTAACATCTTAGTCTCCTAGTGTAATCGTCAATTTTTTAACATTTTTCAGTTTGGAACCTGAGTCAATATTCTGCTTAGTAACAGTCCCTGAATTTGAACCCTTGAAGGACACCTTAATACCCATCCAATCCGCAAAGGTCTTGACATTTTCCTTGGTCCAGCCATACATATCAGGCAAGGCCTTAAGCTTGTCAGTCAAAATCAGGACCTGATCGCCAGCCTTAACATCGCTGCCAGCCTTAACAGACGTCTTCTCAACCTTGCTACCAGTCCCTAGAGGAACCACATGGGCCAGATTTTGCCGCAGGGTGGTTGAAGCCTCTCCAGCATTCTTACCGGTAAAGTCTGGCATCTTATAGCCCGTTTCAGATGAAGCCTGTGAGCTGACAGAAGTTGATGACAGTTCATCTTGCATGAGCATTGCTTGTTCTAAAACAGGATTGACCACATCAGACCAGAAGGTCGAACTAAAGTTCTCAGGTTTTTTCAGGGTTACATACATGATGAATTTAGGATCGTCAGAAGGAACCATAGCCACTACTGAATAGATGTAGCTGTGTTCACCCTGCTCATAACCACCATCACCAGCAGCGTATTGAGCCGTACCAGATTTAACAGCAACAGAATAGTTACCAACTTGGATGATTGGTGCAGAATTTGTTGCCGAATAAAGAGTACCGTAGGTCGGATCTGTTCCGACATCTACCATATAGTTGCGGGTTTGCGATGCAGCATCTGAAGAAACAGGATTACCAACGACTTCCGTTGAGCCAACCCGACTACTGTTATCATCGGAATCATAAATTTGACTGATGAAACGGGGTTCTAGCATAACTCCATTGTTGGCAACCGCCGTGAAGGCCCGCAACATTTGAACCTCAGTAACTGAGACTCCTTGACCAAAGGCTGACATAGCTGCCGTAACCTTATTATCCAAAGAAACCGACCCAGATTCCTCATTGTCCATACCGAAACGTGTCGGCAGGCCAAAACGGAATTTAGACAAATAATTTCCCCAAGTCGAATCGCCCAATTGTTGCTCAAGAATGGTCATCCCAACATTGGAAGAATAAGAGAACCCTTGAGCCAGAGTCATGGTTTGACCGCCCGAACTTCCTTCGTTGACCGCCCAGTCATTGATGGTGGTATCAGCAATCTTGATACCATCACCATTGTAGTAAGTTTGGTTAGCATTGAAGGCTCCTTCATTGAGGGCCGAAGCCAGCAACATGACCTTCATGGTGGAACCAGGCTCGAAATTGGTCCCGTAGAGCATATTATTCCAGTTATAGCCCTCGTCCTTGCTCATTCCTTGTAGGGTATCAGCATTATAGGTTGGACGTTGGGTGGTCGCTAAAATTTCACCGCTCTTGGCATTAACCAAAGTAGCACTGGCATCCGTTGCACTACCCACTTTTTCCATAAAGGTGTTCATCTGGGTTTCCAAATAGGTCTGCAAGGTCGCATCCAGAGTGGTGTAGACATCACGGCCATCAACGGTCTTTTTGACATTTTTTCCTGTTCCAAACAGAATATTTCCATTTTGGTCCTTTTCGTAAGTTACCTTACCATCAGTCCCTGACAAAATATCATTCATAGAGGCTTCAAGACCAGTCGCGCCAACTAGGGTAGAGTCCCCCTTTTTGCCATTTTTACTTTGGGCAATCCCGATAAATTCCGAAGCAAACGTTCCGTTGGGATAGAGGCGGCTGGAACTGGTATCAAAGTCGACCCCTTTGATACCGGCATCCTTGGCCGCTTCTGAAATGGCCTGCATGGTTGAGTAGGATAGATTTGTTCCCTTGCTGCCAAAATAGACTTGGGTCAATTTTGGCTGCCTCAATTGCTTAAGGGCATAATCTTTTTCCACGCCCAACTGCTGATTAAGAATGTCAGCCAGCTTGTCAAAGTCCTTGCCTTGGACATAGAGCTTTTCATTTTTAGCAGAGACATACTTTTTATCAATGATCGCATAGATGGTGTAGGTTGTTGAATTTTCTGCAATCACATTCCCGTTGCGGTCATAGATAGACCCCCGCTTGGCAGCCTTAGTTACCGTTGTCTGATAGACAGCCTTGGCCTTGGGCGCTAACTTGACCCCAAACTTAGAATCGGTCCCAATGATAATGGCAAAGTTAATAATAAAGATAAAAAAGATGAAAATGGTTGTAATCATCAAATTTTGACCAACCCGTTCCCGATTGGCCCGAGGTCCTCGCCGATCCTTGGTCACATAGGACAAAAAGCGATTAATCAAGTTCTTCATGCTCTACTTGTTACTCCCGACATTTCCAAGATTAGAGTTATCAATATTGAGGCCAGCCTTTTTCGCAATCTCTGCAATCCGGTCCGAACGTGTTAGCTCATTGACCTCCTGTTTGGCATTGTTTAAGTCCGTCTCAGCATCACTAATCTGACTATTGACTTTAGTAATTTGTTGCTTTACTTGAAGATTGCGACTCTGCAAGTAAATAATTCCCACAGCCATGAGGACTGCGGTGATAATAATCGAGCCGTAGAAGGCAATCTCCAGACGAGAAAACTTCCGAAATCGCTTCTGAAAGGCATTTTGAATTGCTACTTCTTCTTGCTTATTATTTGCCATAAATATCTACTACTTTCGAATTTTTTTCGCCACTCTGAGCTTGGCTGAATGAGCCCGATTATTAACCGCCAGCTCCTCTTGTGACGGTAAAATTGGCTTGCGATTGACTAAGGCAATCTTAGGCTGCATCTCCTCTGGAATAAAGGGCAGGCCCTTGGGCACATCCACCGTTGAGGCTTCTTTAAAGAGTTGTTTGGTCAGGCGATCCTCCAAGGAATGGAAGGTAATGACCGAAATCCGACCATCCAGAGCCAAAAGCTCCAAAGCCTGCTGAATGGACTCATCCGCCGCTCCAAGTTCATCATTGACAGCAATCCGGATGGCCTGAAAAATTTGCTTGGCCGGATGGCCCTTCTTTTTTAATTCCTTGGCTGGCTTGGCCGACTTGATGATGTCAGCCAACTGAGTCGTTGTCTCAATTGGTTTAATTGCCCTTGCCTGCTCAATCTTACGGGCAATCTGTTTGGAAAATTTATCTTCCCCATATTTGAAAAAGATTCTCACCAAATCCTGATAGCTATAGCTGTTGACCACATCATAGGCCAACAAGTCAGCATCCTGATTCATCCGCATATCTAGAGGAGCATCCTGCTTATAGGAAAAACCCCGCTCCCGCTGGTCCAACTGAGGACTAGAAACTCCTAAATCGTAAAGGATTCCGTCAATTTCACTCACCCCCTGTTCGGCCAGCCGAGCCTTGAGGTTGCGAAAATTATCCTTGATAAAAGTCACCATGCCCCTATCTAGGTAATCCTTGAGCTTGACTTGGGCATTGTCAATAGCCGTCTGATCCTGATCAAAACAGTAAAGATGACCTTCAGGCCCCAGTTGGGACAGCAAATAAGAACTGTGACCAGCCCCACCCAAGGTGGCATCAACATAGACACCATCAGGTTTGAGGTCCAGCATATCAACCGTTTCATGAAGAAGGACGGTCACATGGTGAAATTCATTTGTCATAACCCTTATTTTACCACAAATGTAGCAGATATGCCCAAAGATTTCATGCCAAGAAAGAGGAAAGCTTTTCCATTTTTCACCCAGCGATGCACACCCGTCTTGCGGGTGGTTCATTCGTTTCGTACCTGCGGAGCGAAACTGACTAAAGTCACTAGAAAAAGGCCGTACTTTTGCACGACCTTGTCATTATCCTCTAATTTGACCTTGACCATTGATATAGAACTTGGTGGAGGTCAGGGCTTCCAGTCCCATAGGGCCACGGGCATGAATCTTTTGGGTGGAAATACCGATTTCTGCACCTAGACCAAAGACGAAACCATCCGTGAAACGAGTGGAGGCATTGGCATAGACGGCCGCCGCATCCACCTGATCTTGGAAAGCCTCGGCTGCTGTGATGTCCTGGGTGATGATACTTTCTGAGTGATGAGTGGTGTAGGTGTTGATCCAATCAATAGCCCCTTGCAGGCTATCAACGACCTTGACCGACATGATATAATCCAAAAACTCAGTCGCAAAATCCTCAGAACTAGCAGGCAGAGCTTCAGGCATGAGGGGTAAGGCCCGATCATCTGCCCGAAATTGAACTGGATGAACCTCTTTAATAGCTGCAGCTAGCTTGGGCAGAAATTCAACTGCCACATCCTGGTGAACCACCAGACTCTCGGCGGCATTGCAGACACTAGGCCGCTGGGTTTTAGCATTAATGACAATCTTGGTCGCCATCTCCAAATCAGCCGTCTTATCAACATAGATATGAACATTGCCGACACCGGTCTCAATAACAGGCACCTTGGCTTTGGCCTTTACTGTCTGAATCAAACGGGCCCCACCTCGAGGAATCAAGAGATCCACATAATCGGTAGCTTGCATCAAATCTTCGGCCACTGCATGGCTGGTGTCCTCCACCAGTTGAACCACATCAGGATTGTGGCCTGCATCTACTAGAGTCTGGCGTAAGACCTGGACCAGAGCCTTATTAGAATTGATGGCATCACGACCCCCCCGTAGGATAATAGCATTATTAGTCTTAAAAGCTAGGCTAAAGGCATCCACAGAGACATTGGGACGACTTTCAAAAATCATCCCAATCACGCCCATAGGCACCCGCTTTTGCACAATTTTCAGGCCATCTAGGTTGGTAAAGCCCTGAATAACCTGACCAATCGGATCCTGTAAATCGGCTACCTGACGCAAGCCCTCGGCCATGGCTCCAATCCGTTGATCGGTCAAACGCAAACGGTCTTCCATAACAGAGCTAATGCCGTGTTCCTTGGCCTTAGCCAAATCCTTGGCATTCTCTGCTAAAATTCCTTCGCTGTCTCGAATCAAGGCAGCAGCTGTCCGCAAGAGAACTCGATTTTTCTCAGCAGTCCCCAAATCTAGTAAATCTCGACTGGCCTGCTTAGCCTTTTGCCCCAGCGCTTCAATCACTGTCATAAGTTACCTCCTTGCTTAGTTCTGACATTCAAGATTGTTTTTGTCTAAACTGCTTATCTAGCCTGTCTCAAGAGTCCTAAATTTCAGAGCTAGTCCAAATTATTCAACTTCCTTAAACCAGGTTCCCAGTTTTTCACCGGCTAAAAGTCGCAAGATATCTCGAGGGTTCTCTCCATTCATGAGAACCATCTGGCCCTTGTTTTCAAATATTATTTGGGCTGACTGAACCTTACTGAGCATGCCGCCAGTCCCAAATTTACTACCGGCACCACCTGCTGAAGCCAGAATTTCATCACTAATTTCTGTCACTTGATCCCGTAGGGCAGCATCCTCATAAACATTAGGATTCTTATCAAAGAGGCCATCAATATCTGAGAGCATGATTAAGAGGTCGGCATCTGTAATCGTCGCTACGACGGCTGACAGACGGTCATTATCGCCAAACTTAGTCTGGTGATCCATCTCCTCAATACTGACAGCATCATTTTCATTAACCACAGGAACAATCCCTAGCTTAATCAAAGACTCAAAGGCATTGGTGAAATTCTCCAAGCTCTCAGGATAGACCACGACATCGCGGGTAATCAGGAGCTGGCTAACCTTGGTCTGATAGTGAGAAAAGACCTGTGAATAGAGGCTCATCATGGCCACCTGGCCGACACTAGAAACCGCCTGTTGTTGAGCAATTTCCGCCGGACGCTTCTCCATGCCCAAAACATTGAGGCCAAATCCCATGGCACCTGAGGAGACCAGGATGACTTCCTTGCCCTGATTCATCAAATCAGAAATGACAAAGGCCAGCTGATCAATTTTATTAAGGTTAATCTTTCCATTGGGCAAAACCAGCGAACTGGTCCCCACCTTGATGACCAGACGCTTGACCCCTGTAAAATTACGTTTCATACTCCTAATTATACACTAAAAGCCGTGCCTTGGCACAGCTTGTTGCAATATAACACGACAAACGCATGAATGTTTCTTCTCTGTTTTACCATAGACGATCACTTTTTTGACTAGATTAATTTCTTCAAATACTGGTCAAAGTTCATCCCTAAGTTGAATTTTTTCCGTCTCAAACTCATTTTCTTGCCAACATCTAACTGTTTAAGCACAGCTAAACAAAACTTATCCAGCACGTTCAAGTTAAAAGCTAATTGTTTATTCAAGGTCTTGTTGGCACCCTCACGAAAGACAACATCCAACTGCCAATGCATGCTCTCAATTTGCCAATGCCCACGGACATAAGCACAGAATTCCTTAGCACTTGCCTGACAACTTAAGATAAAGTAACGGGTATCCTCACTTTGTTTGCCATCCTTATCAATCGTGATACTGGCTTTTCCAATACACTGGATATGACCCCAGTTAGGGCGTTCCTTGCGTAACCAAGCCGTATCGTTAATGACTTCATAACGTCTAGTCTCAACCTGGCCGTGAGCCTTCTCTACGGTTTCGTAACTGTCTGTCTCCCTTTTACCCACGTTAAAGAAAGGCTGAATATCCTCTAAGAGTCCTTTCTGATTTTCTTTAACCGCCAAGCAATAATCTGCTTGCTTCTTGATAATCTTGTTGGCAATAGCAGTCTGAGTACCCATAGCGTCAATACTAATCAAGCACCCTTTTACAGAAATCTTATCCAACAAATCGGGGATAGCTGTGATTTCATTACTCTTGTCATCGGTTGCCACTTGACCATAACAGATACCTAAATCTGTCGCATAGGCAGACACAATGTGCAAGGCTTTTTGAGTTTGACTGGAGTTGCCTTTAATGGTCTTTCCGTCAATTGCTAGGAGGCGTTTGGCAAAGCTGGGAAAGGTCTTAGCAGACAGGTCAGCCTCACGGAGAATGTCGTTCCACATCAAGGTTACTTCCACCAAAACTTGCGCATCCAAGGTCGCAAAAACACGTTGCAGGGTGTCGTGAGATGGAATACCGTTTTCCAAGGTAAGTACACTACGTAAGGAAGTTTCATAGATATTTCCAAAATCCTCTATTTCTTCCCAGAATTCTGCACCTGAAAGGCGGGCAAAGAAGATGAGCAGCACAATATCAGCCAAGCTATGCTTGATCTTCCAATTGTCACGCTCATCACGGACAGTGATAAGAAATTCTATAATCTCAGACATAAAGACACCTCCTAAGTCTATTATAACTCCGGAGGTGGACTCTTTTTTATGAATCTATTATCTGAAAACGTTATTTTCTTCATGCGTTTGTCGTGGCAATATAATTAATCCAAGACCTTCCAAAAGGTGCGATTGATTAGGAACTGTATGATGCCAGCGGCGATTAAGCTGAGTAGCAAAATAACTAATCCGGCAACTAGGCCACCAAGGAGGCTAATTAAAGCAATAGTAATTCCAACAGCGATACCTCCAACCAGAAAAGTAGCCATCATCACTCCAAAAATAAACCATTGACCACCACCACGATTAATCAGTTGTGTAAGATCTTGCCAGTTAAGGACAAGATTGTAGTAATCTCTCCGATACATAAATTGCCCAAAAATCAGTGAAGATAAGACAAAGCCCAAGAGGAAGACTAATAAGTTTATTAAATTAATATGAACCAGCAAACCAACTACTAAGTATACCAGCACAAGTGGAGCTAACTGTACAAAGGCTAAAACAATAAACTTTTGTTTCAAAAAGTCTTTAAAATTGACAGGTAAGCTTTTTATGGTGAGATAGTTTGTTTTTTCCAACGATATGCCAACAGCAAAAAATGTTGAAGGCATGGCAATCAAAGCACCCAAGGCGAGACCAACAATCCACGGAATACCAAAATAAATACCCGAAAACTTTGACAATACAGAAGTATTTGAAAAGATACCAACGCCAAAGGCTAATGGAAAAACCAGAGGCATAATGAAAGCTTGAGTAATCAAATTACCATCCTGAAGGGGAGAAAGATGATGACGAATCCAGACTCTCCTAAGACTTTTAGACTGTCCATTGCTACGTCTCTTGGTAGAATTTTGTTTTGGCGTAGCAAACAGCGTTTCTTGATAGTATCGAGGATACATTTTCTTTATCAGCCAAGCTAAACAGATGAGAATAAAGACCAAGGGGAGGACAAAATTCACAAGGGTGGCAAGGCTAAATGGATGGACTAAAATATCATAGTAACCGCGAAAGATCGGCACTTGCGGAACAGAAATAACAATATTTTCACCTTTTTGGAGAGAGGTTGACTGACTATTAGCCCAAAACCAAATCGCTAATGCTCCAATAGAGGTTATGGCTAAGAGAAGCGTTGAAAAAAGTTTCCCATGTCTGCTCTTAATAGCCACTCGACCAATCAAATGATTGAGAACCAAGCCGATAATAAGGCTTGAAACACTAGCTAAAACAAAGAGCAAGATCGCTGGCAACAGGCCAAGGGGTCCATAAAGTTGCCAAGCAAGGCTAATCAATAAAGGTAAAATCGGTAAAAGGAAGGTGCCGACTAAACCCGAGGTTGATAAGATCTTAGCCAAATAAATATCCTTAGAATTCAGCGGTAAGTGGGCATAAAGTTTTAAATCCTGACTTCTGTAAAAGATTGAAAACATAGAGCTCAAGCCATTCATAATTGACATACAGAAGAAAGCGGCAAAATACTGCGAAAATAGACCAGGAAAAGTCTTGAAATCATAAAAAGCAAAAGTGAAGGTGAAGAGAACAGTCATTATTACCATTAAAAGAAGTTGTTGACGAATCACACTCTTATAAGCTGTAATCTGCTTTCCTGGGTTCTTCTCCCGCTTCTTTTTAATCTGAGACATATTCTGCGGATTAGAATAGAGAATATTTATCTTTACCAGTTCCCAAACATTGGACCAATTCATAGACTATTCCACCTCCTCACCGAGGGTAACATTCCCTGCTTCAGCGTTCCGACCAGCCATTTCCAGATAGATGGTTTCTAAGTCTTTTTCAGGATAATTAGCCTTAAGCTCTTCTAAAGTCCCAACAAAAATTAGCTTCCCTTGTTTGAGAATACCAATTCGGTCGCAGAGCTGTTCTGCTACCTGTAAGACATGGGTTGAAAAGAGGACAGTATTGCCTGCTTGGGCGTGCTGCTTCATCATTTCCTTGAGATCAAAGGAAGCCTGAGGATCTAAACCAGTCAGAGGTTCATCCAAAATCCAAATATCTGGATTGACCACCAATGCACCAATGACAATAACCTTCTGCCTCATCCCATGCGAAAAGCTATCAATAATATCATTTTGCTGCTGGGTCAAATCAAAAACCTGAGTCAAGTCTGCAATTCTTTGCTCCACTTGACTATCCTCAACACCATAAATTTTTCCTAGAAAATACCAGTACTCGCTAGCAGTAAGATTGAGGAAAATATCGGGTGAGTCCGGCACATAGCCAATTCTCTTTTTCACAGCATCGCGATTGGCTGAGAGGGCCTGACCATCGACAAGGACTTCACCATAAGTTGCCTCAATAATAGAGGTCAGGATAGAAATTGTGGTAGTCTTCCCAGCTCCGTTGTGGCCAATCAGGCCGAAAATTTCCCCATTATTGATGGTCAAATTGAGGTCACTCAGGGCTTCCTTCTCGCCATAAATCTTTGATACGTGTTGAAATTCAATCATTTTCTTCTCCCTTTTCCTCTTTCTAAATAGCAACTTATTAAAGAATTGCCTTCACTATCCTTCACTTACACTCTTTTTGTGCTATAGCTCTAAAAGAGTGTAGCGACTCAGGCATAAAAACACGTTGTGTCATCTCATAAAGGTTGAGCTCTCGTTATAAGTAAACTGCTGTCCAACAAGCATTGCTTGACTTGGTTAATTCATTTAAAGCTTTTAATAGAATAACTGACAAGATCGTGTTAGACCGAATGTCCTTATCATCATAAATTTATTTGATTTTCTTATACAAAACGCAACAGGTCTTTCCTATCAACTTCATCCTTTACTAAATGAAAAATCATTTGTTCCGTAAAACTAATACAAACAACTATCAAAATCATACAAAAAAGGGGCTTTTTTGTCAATCACTTTCCGCAAAATAAGCATGGTATGACAAAAAGTTAATCTATGACATCATTTTGTCATAGGCTGGAAAAACCATTCTAGATAAACCTTTTTGCCTTAAGGAAACTAATTCTGTTAGCAGAAAATCTTTCTGACCACTGAAAAGGATTTTGGAGTGGTCCAAAAATCCTTAGTAGTACTACAAACCCTATTTTTTCAGTCAAAATATATCTCCTACCACTGCAAGAAGAATAGTAAAAGCTAAAAGTGATTTCAAAAACTTTTCTATGGTTTTCTAACACTACAAAAACATCTTAGCAAACTCAGACTAGAGAAATAGACCTTTAACTTTCTGATTAACAGATTTAAAACCACCAAAAAAGAGCTGAGCTTATTAAACTCAACTCTTCAACTTATCTCACTAAATTCTGTTCTATCAGGACTAGTCATTGACGTTATCTGTTTCTTTTTCAAGAATAGCACCATTACCACTGTCAATAGTATAACTATACTCAATTGAATCTTTAACAAATTCAAGTTCGTAAACATTTTTACCATTTTCAATATCTTGCGCTACTTTTGTAAAAGTAACTTGCTCTGCTGTCAAACCTGCATCGGCAAGAGCGGTATTTTTAGCTTCATCTTCTGAGATAGCAGCTGATGTTGACGATGAGCTAGCACTTGATGACTTTGATGGACTTGATGATACTGTGCTTGACGCAGGTGTCTGAACGTGATCATCATTATCATCAAAATCACAAGCTGCTAAAGTTAAGATTGATAGGCTTGTCGCCAAAAGGGGGATTAATTTTTTCATTTACTTGTCCTCCATTTTTTATTAACTTATTTAAAATCATTGTAGCCTAAACTCTAGTTGCCTGTCAATTTTAAAACTTGTAGTTACCAAAAAGTCACCCAAGGAAAACTTGGGCGATATCTTTATAACACAGTTTTCTTACATAGATTTGTAAAGCGCAACAGCATTGTCAACTGTAAAGCCATACTCTTCAAAGATACGATTACCTGGTGCTGAAGCTCCCCAAGTGTCAATGGTCAAGGTCTTGCCAGCGAGGCCGACATACTTGCCCCAACCAAAGCTAGAGCCAGCTTCGATAGCTAGACGCTTGCTTACAGCTGATAGCAAGATGCTTTCTTTGTAGGCTGCATCTTGCTCATCAAAGATATTTTGGGCTGGCATAGAAACTACTCGTACGTGAGTGCCCTGAGCTTCCAAAGCTGCTTGTGTATCTAGAGCCAGTTTAACTTCAGAACCCGTAGCAATGATGATACCATCAAGGTCGCCCTTGGCTTCTGAAATAATGTAGGCACCCTTATTGACACCCTCTGCTGCTTTTTCCTTGGTGCCTTCTAGAACAGGCAGGCCTTGGCGGGTCAGAACCAACATAGTAGGGCGGTCCGTTTCAGCCAAAGCTCTTTGCCAAGCCGCATTAGTTTCATTACCATCAGCTGGACGAATGACATTGAGGTTAGGCATGGAGCGAACGCTGGCCAATTGTTCGATTGGTTCGTGGGTTGGGCCATCTTCCCCAACTGCTACTGAGTCATGGGTCATGACATAAACGGTCGGCAGATTTTGCAGAGCCGCCATCCGAACAGCAGGCAGGAGGTAGTTAGAAAAGACGAAGAAGGTACCACCATAGACACGAGTGCCTCCGTGCAGAGCAATTCCATTCATGGCCGCTGCCATAGCGAATTCCCGCACACCAAACCAGATATTGCGACCGGCATAGTTGCCAGCTTGGAAATCTGTTTCCGCCTTAACCATGGTATTGTTAGAAGCAGACAAGTCAGCAGAACCACCCCAGAAATTAGGAAGTTGGGCTGAAATTTGTTGGATAGCTTCTTGGCTAGAAACCCGACTAGCGACAGCTGTTTCCAGTTCATGTGGAGCTAAGTCAACGGATTCGGCTTGGCCTGCGAAGGCTGCCTTATACTCAGCCGCTAATTCTGGATAGGCTTTTTCATATTCATGGAACTTGGTATCCCAAGCATTTTCAGCCGCTTCACCACGGAATTGAATACCGATTTCAAAACGACGTTTAACTTCATCAGGCACGGTGAAAGCGGGATAATCGTAGCCCCAAGACTTCTTGGCATAGTCAATACCTTCTTGACCCAGAGGCGCACCGTGGACTGCAGAAGTCCCTTGTTTTTCCGCACCAAAACCGATAACTGTCTTGACCTCAATGATGGATGGCTTCTCAGTCTCAGCCTTGGCCGCTTGGATAGCAGCTTCAATAGCTTCCAAGTCATTACCATCTTTGACCAAGATATGTTGCCAACCGTAGGCTTCAAACTTGCCCTTGATATCATCCGTAAAGGCCATGGAGGTTGGACCATCTAGAGAAATATCATTGGAATCATAGAGCAAAATCAACTTGCCCAGCTTGAGATGACCAGCCAGGCTGGCTGCTTCCTGACTGACCCCTTCCATGAGACAGCCATCACCATTCAAGGTGTAGGTGTAGTGGTCAACAATGTTAAAATCAGGCTTGTTAAACTTAGCCGCCAGATGAGCTTCTGCCATGGCCATCCCAACAGCATTGGCAATTCCTTGCCCTAGAGGACCGGTTGTTGCTTCAACACCATCAGTATGATCCACTTCTGGGTGACCTGGAGTTTTCGAACCCCATTGACGGAAATTCTTTAAATCATCCAGGCTAACCTTGTAGCCTGACAGATGAAGGAGGCTATAAAGGAGGGCACTACCATGACCAGCGGAGAGAACAAAGCGGTCACGGTTAGACCAAGAACGGCTAGTCTTTGGATTGACATTCATGACATGGTTCCAAAGCACATAGGCCATAGGTGCTGCCCCCATGGGCAGACCCGGGTGACCCGAATTAGCAGCTTGGATAGCTTCAATTGACAGCGATCGAACGGTATTAACCGCCAATTGATCAATAGTATCAAATGACATAAGATAAACGACCTTTCTAGACTTACTATAAAGAGGAGGCTCCTCAAGACAATCTTTCAAACACCTCTATTGTAGCATAATGACACTAGTTTTTCATTTAGGCTATGAAGTCTGGCGGGAAATTTTTCCCGATATTTTCAAGAATCAGGAGCCCATCTTCCGACTAGTTTAATCCTAACAAATTCCGCCAGATAAAAAAGACCAAGTCTTACACGATTCTGTGTTCAAAAGTGTGCTTGGAAAAAGCAAGTTTGCTGCTATTGGAGCTTTGTTTGAATCAAATTCAGTATGTCCTCCGATGATTTTTGGCTTCTAATTTCCTCTATAAAATTAGCATCAGATAAAAGCTTTAATAAATCCTTCATCACTAACAGATGCTGAGTGTTGTCAACAGCTGCCAAGAAAATAACAAGCCCAATTTTACCATAGCTGGTGTCAATCGACTTGTCCAAAATCACAAAACTAAGTCCAATCTGATTAACACCTTCTGGACTAGCATGTGGCAATAGAATCCCAGGAGCTATCTGATAATTCTGCCTATGATTAGCTAAGTTTCTCAATACCCGGTTAAGGTATTCTCTGGTGATGATCTTATCATTAAGTAAGGGCTGAGCAGACTTTTTAACAACATCTTCAATCGTATCTACACCGGGAATGACACTAATATAATTACTTTTCAAGACATCCTTTAGTCTTAAGTCTTTAGCCAAGGCTTTATGGCCTCTTCCGGATAAATACCGAGAAAGCTCTTGACGCAGAGACAAGTCATCGTGGATGGACGCATGCCTACCAATTATTTTGACGAGATCATCTATTAGTGGTAACTGAAAACGCAGACTACTAACCCTTTCATAGACCCTTTTCACCAGATGATACTCCTCATCCTCAGTCATTACCGGATTAACAATAAAAATTGGCTTTTCTAATTGTAAAATTACACTACTACTCGTAGCAGAAAAGATAATATCAAAATCGGTCTTCTGAATTTTGAGCAAACTATCAATATCCATTGGCCCAATGAAAGTCATCAGCATCAATAATAGAGTCTAAGGGAACAATTTTCTCTTCAGGCAAATTGTTCAAAGCGGGAACTAATGTTTTTTCTGCAAAGAAATAATCTGCCATATCCCCACTAATACTCCCAGAGTCTGAATGGTCAACCTGGAAATTACTCATATCAACCCCAGCAGCCTCTAGGGCCGACTCGATGTTCATTTGAACCATAAAACTGGTTCCTAATCCACTCTGACATACTGCATAAATTTTCATGATACTTCCTCCGTTTTGATTATAGTTAGAAATTCTTGAATTGTCTCAGCATCTTTTAGCTGTTTCAAGACTTGTTTATTGGATAAGAGTTTGGTTAAGGCAGACAGGGCTTCTAGGTGTTTTTGATTATCACTAGCCGCTAGACAAAAAAGTAGGTCAACCCTCTGCTCTTCATCATCCAATAATGATACCGGTTCTTGTAATTTTAAAACGGACATGCCAAATTCCTTAACCCCCTCGTCTGGACGGGCATGGGGGAGGGCTACACCTTGACCAAGATTAATAAAGGGACCGAACTCTTTCACCTTATTTATCATGGCCTCAATATAGCAATTTTCAATCTTTCCCTGTTCAAGTAAGGGCTGAGCCGACAAACTTATGGCATCTTCCCAAGACAGGCTTTCATTTGAAAATTGGATAAAATCTTTGGTAAGTAATCGGGATAGCATTCCTTTCTCCTTTCATTTTTATTCCTATAAATATTATAAGCAAGGATTGAAAGCGTTTCAATAATTTTTGGGTGCAACTTATGTCACGATGGGTGACAAAATGTGTACCAAAAAAAAGAGCCTGATGGCTCCCTTATCATTATTATTCCAAACTCAGTGACGAATCAGTTTGGCTTTTTTTACTTCTTCAACGGTTTGGGCACCAGCCAATTGCATGGTGATACGGAATTCCTTGTTCAAATGCTCAACAACACTTTGAACACCTTGAGCTCCCCCAAGGGCTAGACCGTAGATAATTGGGCGAGCTAGGGCAACCACATCAGCTCCACTTGCCAAGGCCTTAAAGACATGGGAACCACGACGGATACCACTATCGAAGATAATCGGAACCCGTTTATCAACTCGCTTAGCAATGGTCTCTAAAGCATCAAAGGAAGCTGGACCACCATTGAGTTGGCGGCCACCGTGGTTAGAAACCCAGATTCCTTGGGCACCGGCTTGAATAGCAGCTTCAGCGTCATCCGGATCTTGCACGCCCTTGACGATAACCGGCAGATGGGTGTAATCGGCAATGCGTTTCACATCTTCTGGCAAAATCTTTTGGGCAGCAGCCGCATAAATATCGCTAATGCCCAGACCCTGACTTGCTTCAGCTAATTTAGCCAAATTTCCCATAGGTAGTGGAAATTGGAAATTGTTGACAATATCCGCTTCTCGGTAACCACCCAAGGTTGAATCAACTGTCAGGATTATGGCCTTAACATCGACTTGAACAGCTTCATCTAACCAGGCCTGATTGACAGACCAATCCTTACTCAAATAAAGTTGGAAAAATTGGGGAGCCCCTTGACCAGCCTCAGCTGTTTGCGTAATGGTAGTTGTCCCATAGGTACTTTGGGACATAATACTACCGGCTGCTGCCATTCCTTGTGCAGTCGCCATTTCACCACGGGCGTGGGCTAAACCTTGTGCTGCAGCAGGTGAACTAATAATGGGCATAGAAATTTTTTGACCAAAAAGCTCCGTTTCCGTTGAAGGGTTTTCCACTCCGGTCAATATCCGGGGAAGGATTTGCACATGGTCAAAGGCCTTGGTATTTTCCTTGATGGTCCACTCATCTTCAGAACCATCAACGATATAGCCAAAACCACCTTGAGGAATAATTTCCTTTGCTCTTTCTTCCAAGCTAGTCAGATTAACCAAATCAATCTTTTCTTCCTTGTCTGATTGGAAATAACCATTTGTAATTGTCATCATAAGCCTCTTTCTATTGTTACTCTTTTTATAACACCGCTTTACTGTAAGGATAGTATAGACCTAATCAATTGGACTGTCAATTATCCTGCTCAGCTATATAATTTTTTGCTCGTCCCCATTTCACTAACAAGGTTAAACTGAATTTTCATTTCTAACTAGAGAGCCAAAAAGTAGAGGGGCAATGAAAACAAGAAGGCTTGTCTATCCTCAGCCGGTAGTCTCTAGTTTTTTCTTGCAAGAAAAACTGGCCCGACTCCATAAGAAAAATCGCTGGACTTGCCAACGACTTTCTTTTGTTATTTCGCATAATCAATAGCCCGCAATTCGCGGATAACGGTAACCTTGATATTACCTGGGTAATCCAGATTGTCTTCAATTTTCTTACGAACCTTGTGAGCCAAGATAGTCACTTGGTCATCGGAAATCTTATTAGGTTGAACCATGATGCGAATTTCACGACCAGCTTGCAGGGCAAAACTATTTTGCACCCCATCAAAGCCGGAAGCAATTTCTTCCAAATCACGCAGACGCTTGATATAATTTTCAACCGATTCATTCCGAGCGCCTGGGCGGGCTGAACTGAGGGCATCCGCAGCTGCTACTAGGACAGCGATAACACTCTCGGGCTCAACATCCCCATGGTGACTGGCGATAGTGTTAACCACGACTGGGTTTTCCTTATACTTACGAGCAAATTCGGTTCCGATTTCCACATGGCTACCGTCAACATCACGGTCCAAGGCCTTCCCCATATCATGGAGGAAACCAGCCCGCTTAGCCAGGGCCACATTTTCACCAATTTCACCAGCCAGGATACCAGCCAACTTACCGACCTCAACCGAGTGACGCAGGACATTTTGTCCATAAGAAGTCCGGTATTGCAAGCGTCCCATGATTTTAATCAAATCAGGATGGAGGTTTGGCGCTCCAATTTCATAGGCTGCCGCTTCCCCCGCTTCACGAATGCGATTATCAATTTCTTGTCGGTTCTTTTCAACCAATTCTTCAATCCGGGCTGGATGAATCCGGCCATCCTGAATCAGGGCTTCTAGAGTCATTCGAGCAATTTCTCGACGGATTGGGTCAAAGCCAGACAGGACAACCACCTCTGGTGTATCATCAATGATAACATCAATTCCGGTCAGACTTTCCAGAGCCCGAATATTACGACCTTCACGACCAATAATCCGTCCCTTCATAGAGTCATCAGGCAGATGAACCGTTGTGATGGTTTGCTCGGTCACATAGTCCCCAGCCAGCCTTTGCATGGCTTGAGCTAAGAGATTCTTAGCCTTCTTATCAATCGTCCGTTTAACCTCTTCGTCCGCATCCTTGATGCGACTAGCGATGTCCTGGGTCAGTTCATTTTCCGTTTGACTCAGAATAACATCCCTGGCCTGGTCGGTAGACATATTGGCTACCTTTTGCAACTCCGCTTGTTTTTCTTCTTCTAACTGTGCGATGTTAGCTTCTCGCTCATCAATGTGTTTAGATTTATCAGAAAGACTTTGTTCTTTACTATCCAGCGTCCTTTCCTTGCTGGACAAATTCTCATCTTTGCGATCAAGACTTGAGGCACGCTCGGTCAAGCGAGCTTCCATTTGCTTCAATTCTTGTTTGTCAGACTTAAATTCTTTATCAACTTCTTCACGATATTTTCTGGCATCTTCCTTGGCTTCCAGAAGCAATTCCTTGCGTTCGGCCTTCATATCTAATTCTGCTGCCTTTTTAATATGACCAGCATCATCTTGGGCCTTCTCACGAATGGTGACTGCTTCTTGTTGAGCGTTTAAAAGAGCTAGTTCTGCAGCTTCACGGTCAACCTTTGTCTTGGCAACCATGGCTCCATAACCAATACCTAAACCAATGAGGATAGCAACAATCGCTAAAATAATATCTAGCATGTTTCACCTCAAATCAAATCTTGTTTTTATTTAAAAACTAACTTCAAGTTTAACATAATTGTTAGAATATCTCAATTATATTTCATAAGTAAAAACAATCACCTAAGAGGTAAAGCACTTAGTGCTAGAAACTAGTTACTAGCAGCAAGCTGCCTTCCTTATAACCGACAATCCAGCAGTATTACTGACTGCTTCTTGTCGATCTTTTTTTCAACTCTCCTTCTGCTTATTTGTGATATGATGAAGGAGAGTTAACTATAGAATTGAGGTACTACTATGTCTAAAGATAAAGATGTTGTTGTTGAGAGTTTTGAGCTGGACCACACGGCTGTCAAAGCACCCTATGTTCGTCTTATTTCCGAGGAATTTGGGCCCAAGGGCGATGTCATTACTAACTTTGATCTTCGCCTCATCCAACCCAACCAAAACTCCATTGATACCGCTGGCCTCCATACCATCGAACACCTTTTGGCCAAGCTCATTCGCAAACGCATGGATGGTCTGATTGACTGTTCCCCTTTTGGTTGTCGGACTGGTTTTCACATGATTTTCTGGGGTCAACAAAGTGCCACCGAAATTGCCAAGGTCGTCAAGGACAGCCTGCAAGAAATCGCCGATTCCATCACTTGGGAAGACGTCCCAGGTACCACTATTGAATCCTGCGGTAACTACAAGGACCACAGCCTGCATTCTGCCAAAGAATGGGCAAAACTGATTCTGTCCCAAGGTATCTCAGATGATGCCTTCCAACGCCACCTAGTTTAATACTCTTTAATGTTCAATTTTGGACAAGATAAAAAGCACCTTTTTCTGTTAGGTGCTTTTATCTTGCTTTCAGAACCCTTGTCAGTTCTCATTCAAGTCGCAAAAGGGTTTTATCTCAAAAGAAAATCTTTAGTAGTCCGGTTGATGACCTGAGGCATTACCAAAGAAGTAACCGGTTTGGGCATTGATAGAGAAGAGGTAGGTGCCATCTGACTTATACATATTGTAGTAGCCGTGACCATTGATGATGTTAACAGGCTCAAGAATGTAATCATCACCAGAGAAGTAACCTCTTTGTTGTGAAGTTGAGACGACCTTTTCTAGGATACCATCACCAAAGGCCCAGGCAGCATTATTAACATCTTTGACCGCGTCAGCATTGTAAGGTACCCGGCTGCGATCTCTCTGCAGTTTGGTAGGGTCATAGTTAGTAATACCAGACTGGCGAATGTTACCGCCAGAAGGGATGCTAGGTGCTGGAGCCGCATTGGCATCAGAAGAGCCAGCATTAGAATTTTGATTACCACTGTCTGCAGGAGCTGAACTGGCCTGACTGGATGAACTTGAAGAGGATTGCTCTGCCTTTTGTTGTTCTTTTCCTTTTTTAACAGCTTCTTGAATCAACTTATCCAGCGTGCTATTGCCAGTTTTGAGGGTATCATCGGTCAGTTTATCAAAATTCGCATCCTTGTTAGCCTTGGCATCATCGACCAATTTCCCATCAAGAATGACATCCTTATCAAACAACTTATTAATTGTCTGGATGGCCGTTACCTGCTTAGACAAGCTCTTATAATCAGACTTGGCATCACGATAATAGGTTGTACCATCTAATTTTTTCAGACTAGTATTCAAGTTATCCAATTTTGAAAACTGACTGTTCTTTAATTGGGTCTCTTTATCATCAATGAAGAAGGACTTGTAGTTTTTTTGGAAACTTTGATAATCCGCCTTGCCAGACTTATCACCTTGCTTACTTGTCCCCGAAGACACCGTCGTTGAGGACTGTTTGTTCCAATAATTCAAGGCAAATCCGGCCCCAACAATCAAAACCAGAACTGCTACCAAACCAGCGACAATTCCGACCTTGCTCTTCTTAGAAGGCCCTTCTTCAGGCAAAAGGTCATCATCAGAATCATCAGCTTCTTCCTCTTTTTCATTGACCAAATAGTCAGCGTCATTGATGGATGGTTTTGGGGCATTAGTCTCTGAATCTTTGGTATCCTTTTCCTGAGCAGGTTGCTCATCTTTTATGGGTGTGAAGACCCGTGTTTCATCAATAAATTCCTGTTGAGCTGAATCAGCCTCAGAAGCCTCTGCCCCAGAAGGATTCCCTTGACTCTCGCTAGCTTCTGAATCTTTTGCTAGAACTCCTTGATTGGCCAGCTCTTCTCTTTGTTTTTTTATGAAACTATCCAAGGAAGAAGTGTCGATGTTTTCAAAATCAGAACCCTGAGACTCAAATTTTTCCGCATCAACCTGATCCTTGTGCTGCTTAATATATTTATCAAGGAGTCCATCGTCCTCAGTCACACCAGCTTCAATTTCCTTATGCTTTTGAAGAGCCTCCTGAACGGTCATATCTTTGGCATCTTCAAAATCTAATTTACCATTGTCCTTAGCCATCTCTTCCCTCTCTACATTTCCGAACGTTTGACACGCTGACCAAAATATTGATACAAATCAACCCGCAAGGTCCCATTATAAAGTTTGCGCTTCTTGTCAGCAACTGTCCCATATTTTACTTCAAAATTTTCATCACTGGTCAAAATAAACTTGCTCCAAGTCTTTAGCGGAGAAAAGGTTTGACCCATTTCATTATACAGAATGTCCACTGCTTTGTCATCAAGCAATCGCTCACCATAAGGGGGGTTGGAAATGATAACTCCGTTGATTTTATCCGTTTTCAGGTCCTGCAGTCGCATTTGTTTCAATTTGATAACATCTGCAAGTCCAGCCTCGAGGGCATTATTTTGGGCAATTTCAATCATCCGACCATCAATATCGCTCCCCATGATGTCCAGCTCTCTATCATAATTAGCCTCGGCGTCTGCTTCATTACGGACAGCCTCCACCAGCTCCTGCTCCACCCAAGGCCAGGCCTCAAAGGCAAAGTCACGGTTGAAACCAGGGGCGATATTCATGCCAATCATGGCTGCCTCAATACAGAAGGTCCCTGACCCACAGGTCGGATCAATAAAGGGTTTGTCTGGGTACCAGTTGGACAACATAATGATGGCCGCTGCCATATTTTCCTTAATAGGAGCTCCTCCCTTATTGGTTCGATAACCCCGCTTAAAGAGACTTTCCCCCGTCGTATCAATCATGACCATGGCCTGATCCTTATGAATAGACACTTCTATCTTAAATTCAGGACCAGTCTCTTGCAGGGGAACCCCTTCTGGTCGATGAAAATAGCTCTGAAGCTTCTTAACAATCGCCTTCTTAGTGATGGCCTGAACGCTGGGCTCATTATGGAGCTTGGAACGAACGCATTTGGCCTTAGCAACTGGAAATTTTGCTCCCAAGGGCAGATAGTTTTCCCAATCCAAGGCAAAAACACCTTGAAAGAGCTCTTCAAAAGTCCTAGCTGGAAATTCACCGACCACAATCTTAACCCGGTCCGCCGCCCGCAGCCAAAGATTGGTCTTGGCAATGGTTCTCAGGTCTCCTTGAAAACGGACTCGACCATTTTCAACTTGGCGTTCAATCCCCAGATCTTTGATTTCCCGACCAACAACCGCTTCTAGACCCGCCGCTGTCGTCGCAATTAAATTAAATCTTTGCTTCATATTTTCCTACATTTCAAAATTAAAGAGGTCAGAACATTTGTCCTAGCCTCTATACCTATTATGCAATTTTCTATAAGCCATGTTTTGTTCCAGAGACACTAGGCCTGTCCCCTTCGATAATCATCTGTCTACTGCTTGCGCAGTCAAGATGGTCCGTTCGAATTCCAGCCATCTTGTGCCCCGACCAAAGTTTGGGTTGCTAGCTTGAGGGGTTTACCGCGTTCCACTCCCTGAGTTTCCCCAAGAACTCCGTCACTGTGGCACTTTCAGGACTAGAAACTTATCCAAAGACTTAGCTCTTTCGTCCGCCGTAATGTCAAATAGACATCCCTAGGCTTATTTTTTCACCTAGCACAAACACTACTGGCATCACAGCCAGTGCTAGCATGGACTTTCCTCATGTCGCCAAGAAAGCGACATGCGATTATCCAAAAATTGCACACTGCTTCTTAATCTACTAATTGTTTACCAAAAACTTCTTTTTCAAGGCGGCTAACACGCTTGAGCAAATCAATATTACTTGCCTGTGCAGAAGCCACACTAGCGGTCCGAACACCGTCACTACCGTAAGTTGGTGCCACACTAGCCGGTTGAGCGGCTGCCTTCTTAGCATCTGCTTTCAGTTTTTCGTTTTCTTTTCTTAAAGCTGCGATTTGAGCGGTATAAGTTTCATAATCTTTGATGACATCATCCAAAAATTCATCAACTTCATTTTTGTCATAACCACGCATGCTTGTTTTAAAATCTTGTTCATAAATGTCCTTTGGACTAAAAATAATACTCGCCATTCTATTCTCCATACCTATCTATCAATTTCGTCAGGGCCAAGCCCCAGCGTTAATTAATTATACAGGCAAAAATATCAAAAATCAAGTCTTTACCACTCATCATCCTCCAAAATTTCGTTTAAACTTTCAAAGGTTAAAAAGTCTACAAAATAGTGTTCATCAGAAGTCATTTGCCTAATAAAATATTTCAAATTGGTTTCAGCCTCGGAGTCATAAAAAACGTAGGCACCTTCCGTGTTGTCAATCAAAAATTGATTGTAGATCCGAAACTGGCTAGGATTTTGATAGGCCTCGTAGGAATATTTGACAAAATCAGCCTGCTTAAAACGAGCCAACTTTGCTTGATTGGCCTCCTTCCAATTCTGACCATGAGTTTCAAAGGGAAAAATAACCGCTGTCTGGAAGCCATACTCCCCTTTGAGCTCCTCGGCCACCTCGAAGGCCCAGAATTCAAAGCCCAGATTACCAGTGAAAATAAGCCAGTCCAGCCCCTCCTCACAATAGGCGATAATGGCCTTTCTAATAGCCTTTTTGATGATGGCAACCTTGGGATCCTTATCTTTAAAAATTTCCAGCTCAAAACTGCGGTAACCTGTTACGAGAATTGAAGTCATAGACTGTATTCCTTTTTATTTTTATGATATAATGGGATGGCTTATGGAAATAAGTCTGTGTAAGTTAGGAGAATTATGGTTAACTATCCACACAACCTTGTTCGTAAGCCATTTCCAAATGTGAGGCAAGAAAAGAAAAAAACTGATTTCGCTAATCGGGGAATGTCCTTCGAGGCAGCTATCAATCAGACTAATGACTATTATTTGGCTCACCAAATGGCTGTTATCCACAAGAAACCAACCCCTGTTCAGATTGTTAAAGTTGACTATCCAAGACGGAGTCGGGCAAAAATTGTCGAAGCCTATTTCAGACAAGCTTCTACGACTGACTATTCTGGCGTCTACAAGGGGCACTATATTGATTTTGAGGCCAAAGAGACTCGTCAAAAGACAGCCATGCCCATGAAAAACTTTCATGCCCATCAGGTTGAGCATATGTCCCAAGTTCTTAAACAGGACGGAATTTGCTTTGTTCTCCTCCATTTTTCCAACTTAAAAGAGACTTACCTATTACCAGCAAAAGCCTTGATAGACTTCTATCAGATTGATCATGGTAGTAAATCCATGCCCCTTCATTATATCAAAAAAGAAGGCATAAAAATAAAAGAGAATGCCTATCCACAAGTCCCCTATTTAGATGTTATTGACTACCATTTTTTGAACGGAAGTAAAGAGTTATGAAAAAATTTAATTTCAAATTTCCGGATTTGAAAAACATCGGTGCTAACTTATCCGATCGCATCAAATCTATTGGAAAGAGCGAAGGCGAACATGGACAAAAATTAACACCCAAGCAGAAATTTTGGAAATTTTTCAAGTATTTCTTGGGGATTCTAGCCTCACTGCTTATCGTCGGCCTAATCGCGGGTGGACTACTGTTTGCCTACTATGCTAGTAGTGCTCCCGCCCTTTCAGAAAAGCAACTGGTCGCTACCAACTCAAGTATCCTCTATGATAAAAATGGTACTGAAATTGCCGACTTGGGTGCAGAAAAACGGATTAGCGCCAAGACCGATACCATCCCAGTCAATCTGGTGAATGCTATCACAGCCATTGAGGACCACCGTTTCTACAAACACCGCGGGGTTGATATCTATCGGATAATTGGAGCTGTTTGGCACAACTTCACCAGAAGTTCAACCCAAGGAGGATCCACCCTTGACCAACAGCTAATTAAGTTGGCCTACTTCTCCACGAATAACTCTGATAAGACCATCAAGCGGAAGGCTCAAGAAGCTTGGCTAGCCATTCAGATGGAGAAAAAATATAGCAAGCAAGAAATTATGACCTTCTATGTCAATAAGGTCTATATGGGAAACGGCTATTATGGTATGCAGACAGCAGCTCAAGGTTACTATGGTAAGAGTTTAACTGATTTGACTATTCCACAGTTAGCCCTTTTAGCAGGTCTGCCAAATGCTCCTACTCTCTACGATCCTTACACCAACCCTGAACAAGCTAAAAAGCGGCGTGATACCGTTCTTTCAGAAATGTACAAAGTTGGTAGCATTGATAAAAAGACCTACAACGAGGCCGTGGCTACCGATATTAGCGATGGTCTGATTCCACAGACCAAGAAATCTAGTTATGACGCCTACCTCGATAACTACATCAAACAGGTTGTCGAACAGGTCTCTGATAAGACACATGCGGACATCTACAGTGCAGGTCTTAAGGTCTATACCAACGTTGATACCCAAGCCCAACAGCAACTTTATAATATCGTTAACTCTGACGATTATGTAGCTTACCCTGACGACAAGATGCAAATTGCAACAACCGTCATTGATGTTACCAACGGTAATGTTGTCGCCCAAATCGGTGCTCGTCATCAAGATGAAGCTGTTTCAATGGGAAGCAATCAGGCTGTTTTAACCGACCGCGACTGGGGTTCAACTATGAAACCAATTACCGATTACGGTCCTGCCATCGAGGATGGTGTTTACAATTCAACAGGAGCCAGCGTCTCCGATAGCCCTTACAACTTCCCTGGAACCTCTACTCCTGTATATGACTGGGATAGAAAGTACATGGGAAACATGTCCATTCAAACTGCCATCCAACAATCACGTAATGTTCCGGCAGTTAAATCTCTAGCCGCTGTAGGCCTAGATAAGGCTCAAAGCTTCCTGAGTGGTTTAGGGATCAATTATCCTGAACTAAACTACTCTAATGCTATTTCAAGTAATAACAGTAGTTCTGATAAGAAATACGGAGCAAGCTCTGAAAAGATGGCTGCTGCCTACGCCGCCTTCTCAAATGGCGGTATCTATTATGAACCACTCTACATCAACAAGGTTGAATTCAGCAACGGCAAGGATCAAACCTTCTCATCTTCTGGTAAGCAAGCCATGTCTGCATCAACAGCCTATATGATGGTTGACATGATGAAGACGGTCTTGCAATCTGGTACTGGTACCAAAGCCGCTGTCTCTGGTGCTATCAACGCTGGTAAGACCGGTACTTCCAACTACTCCGATGATGAATTAGCTCAAGTAGAAGCCAATACGGGCCTCTACAACTCTTCCGTCGGTACTATGGCTCCTGATGAATCCTTCGTCGGAATCACATCAATGTACTCAATGGCGGTCTGGACTGGCTACAAGAGCCGTCTGACCCCTGTCTATGGTACAGGACTTGATGTTGCTGCCGAAGTCTATCAAGCCATGAGTTCCTACCTCTTCCAAACTTACGGAAGTGGTAGCAGCGATTGGACCATGCCAGATGGTGTTTACCGCAGTGGTGGTTATGTTGCTAAGAGTGGCTATAGCAATAACTATAGTTACAGTAGCTCTTCTTCATCGGCCTATAATTCTTATAGCAGTAGCACTGACAGTCAATCGCAAAGCTCACCAAGTAGCAGTGATGACAACAACCAGTCAAATTCATCAAGCAGTCAAGCCAATCAGGATAATGATGACAACGATGATGACGATTAAAACACTTTAAAAGCCCTGAGCTCTTGCTCGGGGCTTTTAACTATCATAAAAATCCTAGGGGATCCTCTAGGATCTTTTAATTTATGATAAATTGTAAAATATAGTGCAACAAAAAAACTCATAGCGTTTCATTGGTGTAAACTGTAAGTAACCACACAAACAGAACCCGAGGAAAAACTATGAGCTACTCCCATCTTACCATAACCGACCGAATAAAGATAGAAACCTACTTAGAATTAGGTTTGAAACCTTGCCAAATTGCAAATAAACTTGGCGTCCATAAGTCTACTATTTCAAGAGAGTTAAGACGATGCCAAAATGGTTATTCCGCAGCCTTAGCACAGGAACAGTACGACCACAGGGCTAAGCAAAAAGGTCGGAAGTCTCGTTTGACACCAAAGTTGAAAAAGGAAATTGAGGACGGTTTAAAATCCTCCTGGTCGCCTGAACAGATTTGTGGCCGCTATCAGCTTGAACAAAAGCCAATGGTAG
>ERZ773004.9-NODE-9-length-142640-cov-4.264895_pt1 | contig 142640 bp, 134 predicted proteins | sample MGYA00580667_ERZ773004 | MGnify/ENA primary metagenome ERZ773004 (study PRJEB29015, sample SAMEA2737963) | human oral metagenome | biome: human oral; feature: human-associated habitat; material: dental | place: China | collected 2123 ... | reverse complement strand
GTAGGTCGCCGCCGGCCTAAAACAAAAAACAATAATTATATATGGTCTTGATTGTTGGGAAGGCGTCACTTGTTTGTTCGGTGGCGTCTTCCCTTCTTTTTGCGTGTTTATTACATGGGGTGTTGTTTGGGTGGTGGGGTGTGTGGGTGTCGTCTGTGTGTGGGGTGTGCGGCTGGGTGTTTATGAGTCTGATTGGTAGGGGGGTGTGTAGTGAGAACACACAACCCCACGCACTTACCAGGCTCTATGAGTTGAGGCTGAGGATGCTTCCGAGGTGGTAGGCGAGGAGGCTGAGGGTGATGGTGGTTGCGAGGTATGTGGTGGCTTGTTTGGTTTGGTGGTTGTCGATGAGGTCGCCGGTTTCGCGGGCGAGGGTGGACCATGTCGATAGGGCGACGCAGAGCCCGGTGGCGATGAAGAAGTGTGTTGTTAGTTGTTGGTAGAACTGTTCGTTGGTGAGGAATGTTGTGTAGTTTCCGGGCGGGGTGGTTTGGGTTCCGAGGATGAGGGAGGCGGTGATGTTTGCGGTAAGGGTTCCTTTGTAGGGGCCTAGTTTGGTGTGCAGTAGGTAGCGGATGAGTCCGCCCAGGGCTGCGCCGAGTATGAGTGTGGGGGCGAGCACACTGGCGGGTAGTGTTCCGTCGGTGCTGAAGGTGAGGGCGGCTGTGGGGTTGCGTAGTAGTTGTGCGACGTGTTGTGGTGGGTTGAGGATTGTTTGGCCTGTTGTTGCTGCGTTGCGAACTAGGGGTGTGAATAGGCGTTTCCAGGCGTGGGCGTTGGCGGGGAAGTGTTTGGCGAGCGCGTCGAGGGTGTCTTCTAGTGTGTTGCAGAGTAGGGCGACGCGTCCGTTTTCCACTTGGTGCGCCATGGGGTAGGTGGGGTGCAGCCACAAGTCATCGGTGATGCCTAGTTGTTCGAAGGCGGGGCCGATTGCTCGGAATGGGTGGCCTGCGGCTCCGAGGTCGACTATTCCACCGTTGTTAAATATGCCGGCGGATGCACAGGCACCGCCGATGGTGGTGTTTTGTTCGTAGATGTGTACGTCGCGGCCGGCTTGTGTGAGTAGGGCGGCTGCGGTGAGTGCGTTGGGCCCGGATCCGACGATGTAGATGGGGTCGGATGCGTGGGCGTTCATGGGGCAATTCTACAGTGGCAGCAGGTTGAATCGGGTGCTGCGGACTTCTTCGAAGCGGTTTTTGTTTGCTTCGAGGAGGTTCCATTCGCGCCCCGGGATGTTCTTGATTGCTTCCTTCCACACAGTGGTGTCGGGGGTGGCCCAGTCGATGGGCATGGGGGAGACTTCTTCTAGGGTGCCTTGGCGGCTTCGGCGGCCTGGGACGGCGACTGTTGCTACGCGGTCGCCGAGTGCGCAGGGGTGGCCGAGGCTTTTCATGGGGCGTACTGCGAGGGCGTAGCGGTCCGCGGCGTCATTGATACGGACGAGTGCCATGAGGGTGAGGTCGTGGTCGCCTTTGGCGGCGACGATGGCGGGGGCTAGTGGGTAGGTGTCGTAGAGGTCTTGGGAGTCGCCGATGCGGCGGCTGACGGCGATCATGGAGCCGAGCATGAGGGCAGCTACGACTAGGAGGGATGCGGCGAATAGTAGGCCGGTGGTGCTCAGGCCGCTGATGAAGTAGACGATGATCGCGGCGGCGACGAATGCGGCGCTGAGGATGTAGCCGGAGAGTTTGAGGCGGCCGGCGTCACGGTTGAATTCATTGTGGATTTTGTTGTGGGCGGCGTCTACGGGGATGTGCATATCAGATAGTTTAGATGGGGCCGATGAGATCGTCGGCATCGACGATGCGGTAGGCGTAGCCTTGTTCAGCGAGGAAGCGTTGGCGGTGGGCGGCGTAGTCGACGTCGAGGGAGTCTCGGGTGACGACGGAGTAGAAGTGGGCTTCGCCGCCGTCGGATTTGGGGCGGAGCAAGCGGCCAAGGCGTTGGGCTTCTTCTTGGCGGGAGCCGAAGGTTCCGGACACTTGGATGGCGACGGCCGCTTCGGGTAGGTCGATGGAGAAGTTTGCGACTTTGGAGACGACGAGTACGTTGATGTCGCCGTTACGAAATTGGTCGAAGAGTTTTTCTCGGACGGCGTTACGGGTTTTGCCTTCGATGACTGGGACGTCTAGGCGGCGGCCAATGTCTTCGAGTTGGTCGAGGTAGGCCCCGATGATCAGGGTGGGTTGCCCTTTGTGCCGGTTTAAGATGCGGGTGACGACGGGGAATTTTTGTTCGCTACAGGCGGCGAGGCGGTAGCGTTCCTTTGGCTCTGCGGTGGCGTAGAGCATTCGTTCTGCTGGCTCCATGGTGCAGCGAACTTCGACGCAGTCGGCGGTGGCGATGAACCCTTGGGCTTCGATGTCCTTCCAGGGGGCGTCGTAGCGTTTGGGGCCGATCAGGGAGAAGACGTCGCCTTCACGCCCGTCTTCGCGCACGAGGGTTGCGGTGAGGCCAAGGCGACGACGGGATTGCAGGTCGCTGGTCATGCGGAAGACAGGGGCGGGTAGCAGGTGCACTTCGTCGTAGATGATGAGGCCCCAGTCGCGGGAGTCAAAGAGCTCGAGTGCGCGGTACTCGCCTTTGGTTTTGCGGGTGACGACTTGGTAGGTGGCGATGGTGACGGGGCGGATTTCTTTTTTCTCGCCCGAGTATTCGCCGATTTCCTCGGCGGTGAGGCTGGTGCGTTTGATAAGCTCGTCGCGCCACTGTCGGCCCGCGACGGTGTTGGTGACCAGGATCAGGGTGGTGGCTTGGGCCCGGGCCATCGCTGCGGCACCCACCATGGTTTTACCCGCACCACAGGGCAGGACAACTACTCCAGAGCCACCTTCCCAGAAACTATCGGCGGCGTAGCGTTGGTAGTCGCGTAGCTCCCAGTCGTCTTCTTCGAGGGCGATGGGGTGGGCTTCACCATCGACGTAGCCTGCGAGGTCTTCTGCCGGCCAGCCGACTTTGAGTAGTTCTTGTTTGAGACGGCCGCGTTCGCTGGGGTGGACGACGTAGGTGTGCTCATCTATGCGCGCACCCAACATGGGGGCGATCTTTTTCTGACGGGAGACTTCCGCCAGGATTGCGGGCTCTTCCGATTCCAAAATAAGCCCGTGGGCTGGATGTTTGTGTAACCGTACCCTGCCGTAGCGCGACATGGTTTCCGCGACGTCAATAAGCAGCGGTTGTGGTACAGGGAAGCGGGAGAATCGGTCGAGTACATCCACGAGCTGTTCGGCGTCATGGCCTGCGGCACGCGCATTCCATAGCGCAAGCGGGGTGATGCGGTAGGTGTGCACATGCTCGGGTGCGCGCTCGAGCTCAGCAAAAGGTGCAAGTGCTGCGCGGGCAACGTCCGCTTGGGGGTGATCGACCTCCAACAGCACGGTCTTATCGGATTGGACGATCAAAGGGCCACCGGACAAAACGCACTCCTTAGAACTTCAGATCGCTGTCAGCCGGCACGAGGATGCCCGCCACCCGGTCGATGCTGACTCGACGGGGAAGACCCTGGGAATCAACCCCGGTTAATGCACCGCTCAGAATACGGCATGTGTCAAGCTGCAGCACCTGCAGGCCGCCCCGACTGTGCTCGAATTCGACGCGCACGGGCACCTTGGCTTGAGATGCCGCGGCAACCACGGTGATGACATCGCGCCCACTCAGCTGCTGACCTTCCGCGTCGCATACGGCCTGCCACTGGGGGGTGTCTTCCACACCAATGCGGCGAACAACGGCATCCACCATCGCAGGATCGAGTGGGGCGTGTTGGCCATCAATGGTTGCCGGGGGACTGAACTGTCCGGCGGGGCGAGCCGTGTGACGGTCGGAGATTTCGAAACGCCGCACACTCAAGTCAACAACCTCGCCGTCTAGCGACTCGGCGGCGGGGGAGAAACCGGCATTACGCAGCAGATCCAACAGCATTGTGGGCGCCACCGTACTGATTGCCACGGTGGGTGCAAGCAGCCGTAGCTCAGCCGAGGGCACGGCCTGTGCTGCGTGCGCCAGCATCTCCGGGTCCTCGCAGCGCAAAAAACAGCTTGCAGCCCCGACACGAAGCACCCCGTGTGCGCGTTCGGCATCGGCCAGAGCGTACACAAGCGGCTGGGGAAGTTCCCCCACTACATAAGTCTCCAGCAATGTTTTCATTTCCGGGACGCTGACGCCGCGTTCCAGACCGCGCGCAATGGACTCCGGGGAGATGCGGAATACGGTCGCAACACCCGCCGATTCTGTGTCGGCAAAAGCGAGCAGCATGCGTTGGACGTTCGGTGCCAGTGGGCCGGGCGCCAAAATGGTGTGGTCGGCTTGAGCAATCAGGTAATCCACCGGCGCAGGGAAGAGTTGTGCTGCGCGCTCCACGCCTTCAAGCAGCAGCGATCCGGCCGCATATATTTCCACTCCGTCGATGGTGTGGCGCGATACCAGCCCCAGCCACGAAGCCTCCCGCAGTACATTGCCGAAGGCGTCACGCGGGTGCTTCGGAACATCGCCTGGGGCCAGCACTGACGCGACGTCAACAATGTCGTCAAGGGACAGAGTGACGACTGTTTCCGCATGTTGGTGGCAGTGCCTAAACACCCGTACCAGTAGCTTTTTGGTTGTCACCACGATGGGGTCGCTGTGCTCGGGGGCGAAGAGTTTTGGTTTCTGGTGCTGCTCCTCCGCGGTTTTCATTAATGACGCTGTGGAGAGCACCGACGCCAACCAACCTCGTGCAAGCAAGCCCCAACGAGCCGCTTGGTCGGAATCGATCCACTGCTGGGAAGACTCCGTGACGGCAAGGAAGGAAAACCGCCCATAGTCGGGTTCGGGGTGGGGCACGCCGACGGTCAGGAGGTCTGCGCCCTGCAGGACACCGATGATGTCAGCAAGCTGTTCAAAGTCTAGGCCGAGGGTTTTAGCCAACGCGTTAGCCGCACGGACGCCGACCTGCTCGGATGCGACCAGCTCGACCGGCTGCTGCTCGATAACAGTCACCACGTCGTAGGCCACGCGTACGACCTCCAGGGCTGCAGCGACACACGCATCGTCAACCTGCTTAAGCGTGGGGCCGCCTGCGTGCGGAGTGTATCCGGGGTAGACCAGCGGGGCGAGGTGACCTCCGTTGGCATAAGCGCGCACGGTGTTGGGCAGGCGCACTCGACCCTCAACCGGGGGAGCGAGCTCCAGAACACCACGACGAAGCAGCGAAGGAACAGGGGTGTGCGCCTCCAGATCCAACGAGCGGCTGAACCCATAGCCACCACTGGTAGCCAGGGTAGTGACCACCCTGCGCTCCTCGGGGCTTAAATCCTCGAGCAGCTGCGGAATGTCCGCCGCAGGAATAGAGACATCCGCCAGCACACACAGTGCTGACAAACGGTTGAGATTGCTATGCCGAACATGGGGAGAGAGAACAAACGCCTGCGGATTGCCCCACGCAATTCCCGCCACGATCAGATCGACTAAGGCACTGCGGAGTTCAGCCATACTGGGCCGGTAGTTGTCGCCCAATGACGCCGCGTCTGCCCTGGAGACAATGAGCGCCGCGACGTCATCAAGTTGAAAAGTGCCCCGGGTGTTTGCTCCGGAACGCTCGAGGCCATCGAGGCGCTGTTGCTCCGTGGCTTCAACAATTGCGGCAGATAGCGAAGACAAGGTGGGCGGGTAGGCCCTGTCCACGCAACGAGCGAGTTGTGTAAACGTTGACACTTGGGAGACTGTGCGCTCGGGCTGGTGGGCGACGATAGCGCAGATGACCTCGCGCGGACAGGTTGCCAGCCACTGTTCGTAGGAAGCGAGCTGCCCTTCAGCCGGTGCGAGAGTATCGAGAACACCGCTGGAGAAGCTGGCAGGGCAGGGATTCATAGCTGACAATTATCCCACAGTAGGGGTGAAGTCGTTGCAGTTAGTGCCCGCATCTGCGACAATGAGCACATGAGTAAAAGCGCTGATGTTGAGAAGAAGTCCTACGTAGACCCGGGCTGGCCCACACACGTTGCCGGCGGCGGTCACCCCGTAACCGAGCTGGTCTCCAAGGTTGCTGGTGCATCCAGCCCCTATGGTGACGAGACCATCTTCCCCGTCCCCGCATCCCAGCTGGGTTACGTCCACCCCTACACCAAGGTCAATAAGTAATACTTCAAGTGCACAAGCAAAACCCCCGGACACTGCTTTTCCAGAAGGCCGGGGGTTTGTGTTGTGCAGACTAGTTGTTAGCCAGCAGAGCCTCAATGGTGCCGCGGTTAGCGTTGTAGAAGTTGTTGAACTCCGCACGGTTGGCGTTGTAGTAGTTGGTGATGAACGCGGGCATCTGGATGCCTGCACGGTTGAATGCGTCCTGCAGCTGCTTGAACAGTGCATCAGACGGCAGGGAGGAGTTCTCGCTGGAAGCTTCGACTGCGCGCTCAACGGTGCGCTCGACAGCCTGAACAGCGGGGTTTGCTTGGACGTCGCGGAGGGTCGGTGCGGAACGCAGACCCAGGCGAGAGGAGCAGGACGGCCATGCGCCCCAGCCCTGGCCAGCCAGGACCTTCTCAGCGATCGCGATCTGTTGTTCGCGGGTTGCCTGGAAAGCGAAGGGGGCGAACTGGCCGCCACCGTATGCACGCCAGGTGGAGGGGGAGAACTGGAGGCCACCGTGGTAGCCGTTACCAGTGTTGATCTGCCAGTTGCCGCCGGCCTCGCACTGTGCCAGACGGTCCCAGTCAGAATCGGGCGCTGCGGAGGCGTTCGGGGCCAGGATGGTAGCAGCGGTGCCCAACGCGACGGTGGTAGCTGCGAGCTTGGTCGCTACGGACGAGTTTTTAGCTGCATGACGAGCCATGAAAATCCTCTCGAAGGAAGTGCTTGAATATCTCAGACCACCCTAGACGTTTATAACGAAATAGTCACGCTAAAAGCGCAAAAAGTTTGCAGATTTGTTATCAAATTTTAGAAATCGCAGGTCACGGCGATAAAAGTGCGTTAAAAAAGGCGGTGTGATTCGTGTCGCCCTCGCCCGCGCAGTGCAACGCCACGGTGCGCGCGAGGGAACAATAGCAGCCTGCGGCGCGTTAAAGTGGGCGTTAGGTTATAGCTCACCCCTCAACGAACGCGAAAACGATAAAAAGGAGAAACTCATGCCCATCGGCAAAGTGAAGTGGTACGACCTCGAACGCGGCTTCGGTTTCGTTAGCAACCCCGGCGAAGAAGACTGCTTCCTGCCCAAGTCCGTACTACCCGAGGGGATCGATGACCTCTACCCGGGGCAGAGGATCGAATTCGACTTTGTCGCCGGCCGCAAAGGCCCCCAGGTCCTGCGCATGGAAGTGCTCGATCCCCCCAAGCACAAGGTGCATAAGTACAGTGCGGATCAGCTAGGGAGCATGGTCGCAGACTTAGTCACCCTCCTGGAAACCACGGTGCAGCCGGGGCTCGCCGCCGGTCGATACCCGGAGAAAAAGGTGGGCCGACAGGTCGCAGAGATCCTGCGCGTCGTCGCCACCGAACTCGACGCCTAAGCAACCCCCGAAAACCGGAACATCCGGGATCCAACCGAGCCCCAGCCCAGCCCATTGCCCCAGGTTCTAGACCAGGGGAATGGGCTTTTCATCATCAAAGGCAGTGTGTTCCGCCTGGCCAAGGATCTCCGCCGGGGGCGTATCCGAATGGGCGCCGCAACCAAACCCAAGCTGCACAACCCTGCCGTCAGCAGAATACTCATTGGTGCACACACCGAATCCTTCGCCAATGACCTCCCCGGCGGGAACACAAAAAGCACAGGTCTTACAGAACAACTTCGCCGCGCGAGCAAAATCCGAATTCGGACCAGTTTCGCCTTTGCGCCAGCGGTCCTTCGCAGCAGACAACCCCTGTTCACTCAGTGCGTAACCATCGTCACCGCGCTCAAGTCGGGGATCGTCCGGACGCGGAGGCATCTGATCATTAGGCCCCAAATCTCCCGGGCGGACACGATCCTCATAAGGAACCCACTCCGGGGCCTTCAACGCCTCATTGCCAGGCAGCAAAGCAACCTCATTAATGGTCACGTGCTCGCTGCCCGGGGCACAGGCCACCACAGCCGTCCACTCCCATCCCGGATAGCCCGGAACAGACGCTGAGAAACGATGCAAAGCCAGATTTTCCCCCAAGCGTCGAACCCCCAAATGACGCCCAACAGGCCCCTCATCGAGCTCAAGAAGCGCGGCGCGCGCAACGTCGCGGGCAGCATCGCCACACAGCGGTGTTGTTGAATCAGGCACCTGTCCATTATCCACGGTTACCACCAGCAATCAACCCAGACCCCACACCCTTCAGGCATGATAGAGCCATGCGCCAGGCAGCACACCATCACACCCGAGCACACGCGCGCGCACTCCTCATCACCTGTGCAGCAGCGCTCCCACTAGCCACCGCCTGCACACAACTCGACCCCGACCAAGTAGAACAGATACGGGCAGACGTCATCACCCGTTACCCCTTCGACGCCGACAGCTTCACCCAAGGCCTCGAATTCGACAACACGGGCAACCTCCTCGTCTCCACCGGATGGTGGGGAGAAGGCCGGGTCTACCGCACCACCATCGAAGGCACAGAAACAGCCACCTCAGAAGTCCTCGACCCCGAACTATTCGGCGAAGGGATCACCGTCGCCCAACCATCCGGACCACTATGGCAACTCACCTGGAAAGCCGGAACAGCCTACAAACGCGACCCCCACACCCTAAGAACACAAGACACCGTCACCTACCAAGGCCAAGGCTGGGGACTGTGCGCCTACGAGGACTACCTCGTCATGTCCGACGGCAGCGCAACCCTCACGTTGCGCGACCCGCACACCTTTGACGTCATCGGCACACGCGACGTCATCAATCCAGACACGGGCGAAAAAATAGACAAACTCAACGAACTCGATTGCACCTACGACCGCCACGGCCACAACGCACCCCGAGTGCTAGCCAACCGCTTCCTCACCACAGACGTCTACGAAATCAACCCGGACGACGGCCACGTCACCGCGCACATCGACGCATCCGGCCTGCCTAACAACGCAACACCCGACCCAAACAACGTCCTCAACGGCATCGCCACAGCCAACCCCCACGAACGCAACAGCGACGCAGGCACCGCAGGACGGCTATTCATGACAGGCAAACGCTGGCCAGACCTGTACGAGGTCGCCCTCGTCAACGTAGAATAAGACCCCATGAGCGAGCCCACACACGACGCGACCACATCAACCGTCGAACCAGCACCCGAACGCAACACAAAAACCACCCTCATCCAAATAGGGGTCATGCTGGCCACCGTCGTCGTAGTCACCATCGCATTCCTAGGCTTCCGCACCTGGTGGAAACCCGCCGACCCAGAACCGCAAGACGTCCACATCACCGTCGCCACAGCGAACACAACAGAAGAAATAGCCCCATACTCCGTGTGCGAACAAGGCGTCGAATGCCAAGAGCAACCACTCACAGAACTGAGCTTCGGCGACGACGTGACCCTCACCCTCCCCGAAGCCATTTACGACCACGACTGGGCCTTGCTGAAAATCTACGACAACCCCGCCAAAAACGACCAGTCCTACTACGGCTCGCACGAAAAGCAGGAAATAACCCTGCCCACCCACGAAGACGACGCCCAACTAATGATCATCGAAGTGTCCTCCCTGATGATCGGCCACGACGACCAAGGCGAAGAAACCCCCTACGTTGTCACCTGGTCAATCAGCTCCGATAAAGCCTAAAACCCAGGCACAGCACCCCATTGGCGCCGCCGCCACGAGCGTTTAAACATCATGCACTGACTGCGCCTGCGCCCACAAATAATCATTGACGACGCCGCGCAATTGTTCCCAGGCCGCAGGGCCCGCGGCGTCATCAATTCCCGCAGCGCGAGTAATATGCTCCGGGATCTCGGGGCAAGACGCAGGCACCATAGCGGCATATTCCAACCAATGCGACACCGAACGCACCCCGGAAAAAGAATTCAATAACCACACATGCGAACGCATCAAGTGCGGCGGGCGCAAACCCAACTCGTGGCGAATCACCCGGAAACCCCAACGCTCAACCAGCGGCAACACTAAGCCGGCAGTCACCGACGCCAACGCCCGCGGATGCGTCGAGACATGCACAACACCATCGGCATCAAACGCCAGGGGAGTGGAATAAAAACACTCCACGATCCGATCCCTCGGGGCCTCCGGACAACCCAAAATACCCTCGGTGGCGCCCTTCTCATGAGCACGATGCATCAACACACTCAACATGTAAATATCCGGGCCCTTGACCGTGGGATTGTAGCGCTCATCCGGCACAGGATGGGCACGAACAATCGCGGCATCCTCCACCACACGGTCCGGGCGATGCGTCACCACCCACTGGGTGCCCTCCAAGCTGATCTTCGGATTGCACGGGCCCGGGCCAAAAGAGCGCAGCCGACCCAGGATTGCTTGCTCGACCTCGGTAGTCCACGGCACCGACTCGAGCGCCGAATAAGTACGCAAACGTTCAAGATGCAGATCCAAACCACGAACCCTGCCATCAACCATCCGGAAAGAGGTCATCCCTAAGGAACTCACAAACCACGCACCTCGCAGAAATAATGTGCATAAATCACACCTGTACAACACCACCAGCCGGTACCAAGAGGCACCGCGTGGACACAGACGACCGCAGCACTACCTACGGCACATACTGTTGGCCCAGCAGCGCAAACAACGGCCGGGCCTTCACAAGGACCTCATCGTATTCATCATCTGGGTCGCTCAGCCACGTTATTGCACCGCCCACGCCGTAGTGCAGACGCCGCTGACGTAGCACGACGCAGCGAATCAGCATGGACAAGTCAATGTCGTCACAGTCAATGTAGCCCATCACCCCGGAATAATAACCGCGAGGGTGCCCTTCGTATTCCCGCAGAAGATCCATAGTTTTCTGCTTTGGTGCTCCCGTCATCGAGCCGCCCGGGAAAGCAGCGAGCGCGGCGTCGATGGTGGAGACTTCCGGTCGCACGTGACCAGAAATAGTCGAAATCATCTGAGTGACCTGGGGGAGCTCGTAAATACCAAAAAGTTCCTCCACCGTGACGCTTCCCGGGGTGCACACGCGGGCGAGATCGTTGCGCATCAGGTCGACGATCATCAGGTTCTCGGCGCGATCCTTTTCGCTAGATAGCAGCTCCGCGGGGTCGCAACCGGCTGGACGTGTTCCCTTGATCGGATGGGCCGAGATCGTGCGCCCACCCCCAGTTGCTGCCTGCCCGGGACGAACGCGGACGAAGCGCTCCGGTGATGCTGAAATGATTGACACCTCGGGGCTCGTTAACATCCCGCGCATGGGTGCCGGCACCAGCGAGCGTAGGCGCACATACAGCTCAAGCGCAGAAACATCTTCAAGCAAGATTGATGACGCAGCGGTGGTCAAGCACAACTCGTAGGAATCACCGCGGGCAATGGCCTGGCGACAACGTGAAATAGCTTCGCGATAGTCTTCGCGGCTGTCACGGAAAGAAATAGCACTGGCCTGCGGTGCTGGCGGAACATCGCCTAAAAGTTCTTCCGGTACGACCCCCTCCCAATGCAGCTCATGCTCGGGGTGAAACCATATACTCTGCGCACTATCGGCACCGGAGTTGTCCCTGGTATGCAGCTGCGCGGCACTACTGCCATCTACCCCGCCTGTGGCCTCATACGATAGGGCGCCATACAGGGCGACATCGGTGTCCAGCGGCCCCTCCCAGCGCTCATTCCCGGCAGCGATGCGGGTGTATCCGTCGAATTCAAACCACGCAAAATACGGGTAGCGCTGCGCCCACTTCCACGGCTCTAATGCACACAGCAGGGCATTACGCACAAGGTCCACGCCCTGCACGGTCGCAATGGACTCCGGGTGAAACTGCACACCCCACTGCGGTGCATCCATCCGGCGGCAGGCCATGATCGAACCGTCGTCCGCGCGGGCCAGTACCTCCAACGCGGCGTCATTAAAATCTGTGATCTCCAAGGAGTGATAGCGCACAACCTCCATCGGCTGCGGCAACCCCGCGAACATTCCTGTGCCGCAATGCGACACCTGGCTGACACGGCCATGCATAGGAAACTGCGCGGGCCCTACCGTCGCACCGGCTTCCATAGCAATCACCTGATGCCCCAAACACACCCCCACGCACGGCACACCGCTGCGCACGGCCTCGATACTCAACCGCGCGTCCTCTGGTCGGCCGGGGCCGGGGGAGAGCACAAACACGTCGGCGTTCGCAGGCAATTCGCCGTCATGGGCAACCACCTGCGGAAGAATCCCGACAGCTCGAAAAATCGCATCAGCTAAAAGATGCGAAAAAGAATCCTGGTTGTCGATCAACACAATGCGCGGCACGTAATACACCCTAAAGCACCCCTGGGCGAGTGGGACTATGCGCCAGTATTTGCCCATTGAGCGGCCTCAGTGAGATTCTTTAAAGCGCCAGTTCACTGAGGGCGAATCCCGCCCCGGCACCTTCAAACGGAGAGTTCATGCAGCAAGCACTCGATCGCTACTTCCACATCTCGGAACGTGGATCCACTTTAGGCACCGAAGTACGTGGCGGACTCGTCACCTTCTTCGCGATGGCCTACATCATCATTCTTAACCCGCTCATCCTCGGAACGACCGAGGACATCACAGGTCAGGCGCTTGGCGGAGCACGCGTTGCAGCGGTGACCGCACTGGCCGCGGGCGCCATGACCATCCTTTTTGGTTTGTTCGCGCGCTACCCATTCGGCATCGCCACCGGCCTGGGCATTAACACCCTTGTGGCTGTCACCTTGGTCGCCACCGAGGGGCTGACGTGGCCAGAGGCCATGGGCCTGGTAGTCATCGACGGTATCATCATCGTGTTGCTGGCCGTGTCGGGTTTCCGTGTCGCCGTCTTCAATGCCATCCCCCGCGAGCTGAAAGCCGCAATGGGTGTGGGCATTGGCCTGTTCATCGCGATGATCGGCCTGGTTGATTCTGGTTTCGTCCGTCGTATTCCTGACGCCGCGGGCACCACCGTCCCCGTCGGCCTAGGCATCAATGGTTCCATCGCGTCGTGGCCGACCTTTGTTTTTGTGTGCGGTTTGATCATCTGTGGCGTGTTGGTTGCTCGCAATACCCGCGGCGGGTTGTTTATCGGCATCGTTGTGACCACCGTGATTGGCATGATTGTCGAGGCTCTCACCGGCGCTGGTCCTTCCTTTGTTGATGGCAAGCCCAACCCCACTGGGTGGTCGCTTGCGGTACCGACCCTGCCGGATTCCATTGGTGGTATGCCGGATCTTTCTCTTGTCGGCGCGGTTGACCTGGTGGGTGCCTTCAGCCGCATTGGTGTGCTCAGCGCTTCCCTTTTGGTGTTCACCCTTGTGCTCGCGAACTTCTTTGATGCCATGGGCACCATGACAGCATTGGGTAAGCAGGGCGGCTTGGTTGATGAGGATGGCAACCTTCCCGACATGAAGCGCGCCCTGATAGTTGAGGGCACCGGCGCCATCATCGGTGGTGGCGTGTCTGCTTCCTCCAACACTGTTTACATTGACTCCGCAGCGGGTATTGCTGACGGAGCGCGCACTGGTCTTGCGAACGTCGTCACCGGCGTGCTGTTTTTGGCCGCGATGTTCCTCACCCCGCTGTATTCCATCGTCCCGATTGAGGCTGCGGCACCCGTATTGGTCGTCGTCGGTGCCCTCATGATGGCGCAGATTAAAGACATCGACTTTTCCACCTTCTCTATCGCCTTGCCCGCCTTCCTGATGATCGTGGTCATGCCTTTCACCTACTCGATCGCCAACGGCATCGGCGTCGGTTTCATCGCCTACGTTCTGATGGCTCTGGCATCCGGTAAAGCTAAGCAAGTTCACTGGCTGTTGTGGCTGATCTCTGCATTGTTCCTCGTGTACTTCGCAGTCGATCCCATCATGAGCGCTATCTAATGAGCACCCAGCCAGCTAGCTTTGACGCGATCGACGGGGTTGTACGCCCCGACGATCCCCATGACCCCCGTCTGGACGATTTTCGGGATCTCAACAATTCTGATCACCGCCCCGACCTGCCCGACGGTAAGGGGCTAGTTATCGCCGAGGGTGCACTGGTGGTTGGCCGGCTGATTGACTCTCGCTACCCGGTGCGCGCAATCGTGGGCTTTGGGTCCAAACTGCGCGGCTTCATCGACGCATATGCCGAGGAACATGGCATTGCCGCCGAGGATCCGGCATCCACCCGGGTCGCGTGCGTGCAGCACTTACACAGCCTAGGGATCGAGATCTATGAGGTGTCCCGCGCACTGTTGGCCGAGGTCGCCGGTTTTGATATGCACCGAGGGCTGGTCGCCGTAGCGCAGCGTACGGAGCCGCTGTCGGTGACACAAGCCATCGACGGGGCACGAACGGTGGTGGTGCTCGAAGGCGTGGGCGACCTAGAAAATATTGGCTCCATCTTCCGTAATGCAGCAGGAATGGGTGTTGACGCCGTGCTGTTTGGCGCCGGCTGCGCAGACCCCCTGTATCGCCGCGCGGTGCGGGTATCCATGGGGCACGTTCTGCGACTCCCCTTCGCTTTCTTCGAGGGAAGCACACGCAACTGGCACCACAGTATGCAGCAGCTGCACGAGGCAGGCTTCACCACTGTGTCGTTGACGCCCGACCCGCAGGCGCCGACAATCGCGGCCGCTCTACAAGGCGTCGAGAAAGCAGCGCTACTCGTAGGCGCTGAAGGGCCAGGCTTGAGCGAAAGAACCATGCACTACACCCACACCCGCGCACGGATCCCCATGGCGGAAGGCACAGACTCGCTCAACCTCGCCACCGCAGCAGCCATCGCATTCTACGAACGCGACAGGCACCTGCACGGCTAACCCCCCGCGACGTTAGCAACGGTCGATGCGGCGCAAACGCTCGCGAGCCGAATGCGCCGCAGATTTCGCCGCATCACTCATACCCGACAACAGGGTGCGGCCCACGTCGCTAGCCCTCGCAGCAGTATCACGCATGCGGGCGGTCATCTCGGCCTCCGCATCAATCGACAGATCCTCATAATCCGGCTCCAAAGCCTCAGAACCGGTATCAACCGGAGGCACCGGCCGCGTCACCAACGGGACCTGCTTTGGTTCAGGGCGCCCATCGACCGCAAACGCCACAATATTGATCGGCGGGCCCTCTACCGACACATCAACCCCCAGCCACCCCTGCTGGGACGCCACAGCCAACTCCACCGGATCAAAAGGCAACAAAATGCCCCCGTCAGCGCGTTCCTGTGACCAAAAAGGCAACTCGAAAGGCTCCGGCACGCCTTCGTCTTCAAAAATCCGGTCGGGGATCGCAACAAAACTACGGCGCAGAACGCCACCCGAAAAATGCGCAAAGCCCCCAAGCCCACTGGACTCGTTAACCGCACTGATATACACATCAGCAGCCGGCAAAGCAGTCAGCAAAAAATCAGGCAAGTTTGCCACGCTGCGTGCGTCCTCCACCACCGTCTGGATAATGCCCACCCCCGGAAAACCGGCAATATAGAATTCGCCGGTGGACGTCGGAACACTGCGATTCATCGAAAACTGGCCGATGGGGGTGATGGGCCACGACGGATTCAACTGGGCCAACAGTTTCCGGCCGAAGCCACGATCCGCCCGAGGATGAGAATTGATCACCGCAGCAACATCCGCAGCGGTGACAAACCACGCGGTCACAACCGCACTGCAATCCACGACGATCCCCGCTAGTTACGCGGACGCTTTGTGTTGGCACGAACCCCCAACAGGACGTCCTCCCAGTGAGGAGTCACGGCCTTGCGGCGACGCTTGGAGGAAGGCTCCTGACCTTCCCGCTGGGCGCCCCGGGAATCCGACTGCTCGGCCGCAGCGTCGCCGTCGTGAGCAGAAGCATCAGCGGCATCGGACTGTCCAGCGGCAGGGGTTTCGACAACGCCAGTCAGCTCCGACAGAAGATCCATTTCTTGGGTGTCTTCCGTAGAAGGACGGGGCCGGTGGACACTTACTTTGCGGACCGGCTGGATGAACTCCGGATCGATCACATCAGCAGCGATGGCGTTTCTTGCCACAGCAGTGGACTGGCCGAAATTCTTGGTATGCAGTGACCACTCGGCCGTATTCTCCGACAGGCCGGCCTTCCAAGACACGCTCACCACCCACTGGTTGGACGCATCACGGTAGGAATCCCACTCGGCAGATTCCAAATCGATACCACGGGCGGCGAAGGCAGTCGCCAAAATCTCCCACAGGGTGAGCTTGGCCGGGCCGTCGTCACGCACCGGGTAGGCCTTCTTGGCGATCTCAGCCATACGCGAACGCTCCAACAACACCGGGTAGGCGTAGTCGTCAATGCGCTCCACAGACACACCAGCGAGCTCCGCAACCTCTTCGACGGTAGCGCCCGCGCGAATGCGCTCCTGAATCTCCTTTGGGCGGAGCTTGAGCGGTTGCGAACGCGGCGACTCAACGGGTTCAGCCGCGGGTTTAGCGGGGGAGGAAGCGACGTCATCTCCTGCCGTGGCGGTCTCGGCAGAAGCCTCAACTGTGGAGACCTCAGCGCGGCCGCGAGAGGACTCTAATGCACTGGCCAGGGCCTCAATATCCTGGGGCGACAAGGTATCCAGGGCGAGGAAAAACTGCTCCTGCGCACCATCGGCAGAAGAATCGGAGGTAAACACCAAAGAATTACCATCAGACTCGGTGCTCTCAAAGCGAAGCTCACGCATCGTTACTCCTGACCCTAACGCGAATACGATTGTGCTCCACTTTAACGCACAAAACGGCCCAGCAAGCAGATGCCAGGCCGTTGACGCCACACACTAACGCGGCGTCACAAGCAGGTAAAAGAACGCACTATCCACTTTTAGCGGGCTGCGTAACCACCATCGAGGATGAAATCAATCGCCTTAGTCAAGGTGGCAACATCGGTGGAATCAATAGCGGGGAACATACCCACGCGCAGCTGATTGCGCCCAAGCTTACGGTAGGGCTCGACGTCAACAATTCCATTGGAGCGCAGAATTTTAGCGACAACAGATGCATCCACGGCGTCATCAAAATCAATGGTGCCGACAACCAGCGAACGCTTCGCGGGATCAGCCACGTAGCAAGAGGTTTCGGGACGAGCCGTGGCCCAATCGTAAAGAATGGAGGAAGACTCGGTGGTGCGCGCAACCATGGCATCCAAGCCACCCTGAGCGTTCATCCACTGCACCTGATTGTCCATCAACAACAATGTGCCCACAGCCGGGGTGTTGTAGGTCTGATTCTTGCGGGAGTTGTCGACAGCCGTCTGCAGGTTCAAAAACGACGGGATAAAGCGGTCAGACGCATTGATCTTTTCGATGCGCTCCAAAGCGGAGGGGCTCATGGCAGCAAACCACAGGCCACCATCGGAAGCGAAGCACTTCTGGGGAGAGAAGTAGTACACGTCAGCCTGCGACATGTCGACAGGCAGACCACCTGCGCCACTGGTGGCGTCGATAGCGACTAGGGAACCCTCGGACCCTGCAGGGCGGGTGACCGGAACCATCGCGCCAGTGGAGGTTTCGTTGTGTGCCCAACCGATGAGGTCGCAACCCTCCATGGCTACAGGCTCGGGAGCATCACCGGGATCAGTGGAGACCAAGGTGGGCTCCTCCAGCCACGGAGCCTTAGCGGAAGCAGAAGCGAACTTAGAGGAAAACTCACCGAAAGTAAGGTGGCCCGAGCGCTTCTCGATCAAGCCGTAGGTTGCGGCGTCCCAGAAAGCGGTGGCGCCACCCAAAGACAAAACGATTTCGTAGCCGTCAGGCAAGCGGAAGAGCTCGCTCAGCCCCTCACGAATAGAGCCGACCACATTCTTTACTGCGGGCTGCCGGTGCGAGGTGCCCATGATGGACGTTGCGCCATCGACGATCGCCTGGATCTGCTCGGGGCGAACTTTGGAAGGGCCGCAGCCGAAGCGGCCATCAGCGGGCTGAAGATCGTTGGGGAGGGTGGGCATGTCGGACATCCGGGTACCTTCTCTAATTCCTGGCTCTCAAGGGACAGTGCTCTACCAAGCACATGTTCTTTCAGAGTACTGCACCGCCTGCGCAGGTGTTTCTGCCATACCCCTTATGTGGGGCACCGCGCCAAGAGTGGTTTACCCCCGACTAGGGGGGTGGGTGCAAAGTCTGAAAAACCTCCAATGGTCGTTAGGCGCCTAGGCTTACTGGGCTAGCGAGGCGCGCATCATCAATTGCCCCGGCTGGGCGGAGGATTATTCGGGTGCCGTTGGCTCCTAACGCTGCACAAATGGGGGGATGGTCACAAACTTTGCTAAACTGCGACCAACACCACGAAACTTCGGTGATAACGATATATAAGCAGGTGCTTGAGGGGCTCAACCGGCCCAAAAACCCGCCGCCTTCCAGTGAATAAAACGTGCTACAAGCAGCAACATTTTTGCTCCCGCTTACCTTTCACTGTCAGCTGCGGTAGTGTGGCTCTGATCGCTTAAATGATTGTCTCGATCTTGGAGGGCTTTCCCTACAAGGGATGCCGACCAAGTGGCAGGCAAGGCATGTGAGTAAAACAAAGCCCGAATGCGGTGCTAGCCCCGCAACAAGCCGGTGGAACCCCTCACCCTAGGGAGACCGCTTCACAAGTTTGAAAGGTAATACTGTGGCTACAGAGAACAAGGACAAGGTCATACTGAGCTACCCCGGCGGCGAGTACGAAATGGATATCGTGCGCGCTACCGAAGGCAACGACGGTATCGCCCTCGGCAAGCTTCGCGACGCAACCGGCTTGGTCACTTACGACCCCGGCTACGTCAGCACCGGCTCTACCGAGTCCGCAATTACCTACATTGATGGTGAGGAGGGCATCCTCCGCTACCGCGGTTACGCAATTGAAGACCTCGCGGAAAAGACCACCTTCAATGAGGTTTCTTACCTCCTGATCCACGGAGAGCTGCCCACCCAGGAACAGCTCTTGGCTTTCAACGACGAAGTTCGCCACCACACTCTGCTGGACGAGGACTTTAAGAAGCAGTTCTCTGTCTTCCCGCGCAACGCGCACCCCATGGCTGTACTGGCTTCCTCGCTGAACATCCTCTCGACCTACTACCAGGACGAGCTTGATCCCCTGAACCCTGATCACCTTGAGAAGGCCACCGTCCGACTCATGGCTAAGGTTCCGATGCTTGCCGCTTACGCACATCGTGCACGCCACGGCGAGCCCTACATGTACCCCGACAACTCCCTCAACGCGCGTGAAAACTTCTTGCGTATGATGTTCGGTTTCCCGACCGAGCCCTACGAGGTTGATCCCCTCCTGGTCAAGGCACTCGATCAGCTGCTAATTCTGCACGCTGATCACGAGCAGAACTGCTCCACCTCCACTGTCCGCATGGTTGCCTCCGCTCAGGCAAACATGTTCGTGGCCGTGGCTGCAGGCATCAACGCACTGTCCGGCCCGCTGCACGGCGGCGCCAACCAAGCTGTGCTCGAGATGCTCGACGAAATCAAGGCCAACGGCGGTGACGCAACCGACTTCATGAACCGCGTGAAGAACAAGGAGCCCGGCGTTCGCCTCATGGGCTTCGGTCACCGCGTCTACAAGAACTACGATCCCCGCGCATCCATCATCAAGAAGACCGCCCACGAAGTTCTCGAGAAGCTCGGCGGAGACGACACCCTCGAGCTCGCCATGAACCTCGAAGAGATTGCTCTCGCTGACGACTACTTCATCAGCCGCAAGCTCTACCCGAACGTTGACTTCTACACCGGCCTGATCTACCGCGCCATGGGCTTCCCCACGGACTTCTTCACCGTCCTGTTCGCAATGGGCCGCCTTCCCGGCTGGATCGCTCAGTACCGCGAACTCGTGGAGAACCCCGCATCCAAGATCTACCGCCCGCGCCAGATCTACACCGGCAAAGCCCTCCGCAGCTTCGTTCCTCGCGATCAGCGCAAGTAAAAACTAGACCGAGGAGAAAACATGTCAGACATGGAAAAACCCCAACTGGAAGCTGGCGACCCGAAAGCCCTTCCCACTGAGCTTGTTGTCGAAGACATCATCGTCGGCGATGGGGAAGAAGCAACCCCCGGTGCCAACGTTGAGGTGCACTACGTCGGCGTTGACTACGCCGATGGTGCAGAGTTCGACTCCTCCTGGGACCGCGGCCAGTCCATCAGCTTCCCATTGAGGGGCCTCATCCAGGGCTGGCAGGACGGAATCCCCGGAATGAAGGTGGGCGGTCGCCGCAAGCTGATCATTCCCCCGGCACTCGCCTACGGCGAAAAGGGTGGCTTCCACCCCTTGGCAGGTAAGACGCTGATTTTCATGATCGACCTGATCGACGTCAAGTAGGCCCCGGCCACCCTAGCCAGACTATAAACTGCCGGGCCCTGCACTCACAGTGCAGGGCCCGGCAGTTTTCGTATATATCCCGTCTAGACGTCAGGGTTGTCGGCAAGCGCCTCATAATGGCGGAAGCGCTGCTCACGGCCAACACGTTGGGGCTCATGATCCAGGGTCCACAAGGCGTGCGCCACACTGTCGACAACGCGTTGGATGAACGCCTCCGGTTCCTCCGCGGCGTCATCACGCTCAGCAATCAATCGATCCACCAAGCCCACGTCCTTCAGGGCCCAAGACGACACCCTTTGACGCTCCATCATGGCAGGGGCATGCGTAGTATCGCGGTACATGATCGCCGACGCACCTTCCGGCGGAAGCGGAGACAACCAGCCGTGCTCCGCGCACAACACGCAGTCGGCAGGCAACATGGACAGAGCTCCGCCGCCGCAGCCCTCGCCCAGAATCACCGACACCGTAGGCACATCCACATCGACAAGCTCGCCAAGCGTGCGGGCAATCGATCCAGCCATGCCGTTTTCCTCCGCATGCTGCGACAATTCTGCACCGGGTGTGTCGATGATGCTGACCAACGGAAGCTTCAACTCGTGAGCCAAAGCAATACCGCGGCGGGCAAAACGCAAAGCCTCCGGGCCAAGCCACGCACCGCCGTGGGGCGGCTGCTGCTCACGATTCTGCGCGATGAGAACAACGGGGCGACCAGCAATGCGACACAACGCGACCGTCACCGCGGGGGAGCGACGTCCATCGCCGGTGCCCGACAGCTCGATCAAATGGTGGGACAGACGCTCGACAATAGCGCGCGCACCCGGCCGCTGAGGATTACGCGTGCGTTCGATGGACTCCCACACGCTTGCCTCCGGCTTCCTGAGCGGTTCTTCCGGTTGTTGGGGTTGATCGGTGGAAGATACAGGACGCAGAACATCGATGATCTTTAAGACAGCGACGCGCAGCTGGTCCGGATCGACAACCCCGTCGATGACACCGTGCTCGGCGAGGTTTTCCCCACTCTGCACGCCTTCCGGCAAGGGTGTGCCTGTGGTTAGCTCGACAACCCGCGGGCCCAAGAAACCGAGCAGAGCGTTGGGTTCCGCGAAGGTGAAGTGCCCAGCAGAGCCCCAGGAGGCCATCACGCCGCCGGTAGTGGGATTTCTCAGGTAAACCAAAAATGGAAGGTTCGCGTCCTTATGCCGGTATACAGCGGTGGTGATTGACACCATGAGTGCGAACGCAGGTGTGCCTTCCTGCATGCGGGTGCCGCCCGAAGAAGGGGAGATAAGCAAAGGTAGGCGCTCGTGGGTGGCGCGGTGAATACTTGCAATGATGCGCCGTGCGGTTGCCGCACCGATGGAACCGCCCAAGAAGCCGAACTCGCTGACGATGAAGGCGACCCGGGCGCCACCGACCAGCCCTTCGCCGGTGATGACAGATTCATCCACCCCAGTCTTTTCGCGTGCCCTGGAGAGACTAGCGGCGTAGTCATCGTCGATATCGCCATAGTCGGGTGGAGTGTCCCAGGAAACAAACGTGCCCTCATCTAGTACGTGGCTGATGAGCTCTTTAGCGCTGGTGTGTTTAGTTTTAGCAGTTGAATCGGTGCTTTTAGACTGCGTGCTCATAGTGACAAGACTAAAACATGGGCACACCGAGTGTGCTGGTTTTCATTTTCGGGGGCACCCGCTGGCCGGGGTTCCTGCACGCGCGCCGCATATTGACTTGAATAGACACTATGGCTACTTCTCTCACCCTCAACGATGGTTCCCCGGTCCCGCAGCTTGGTCTCGGGGTGTACAAGATGAGCAACGACGAGGCTTACTCGGCCATTCGCCACGCAATCGAGGTCGGATACCGGCACATCGATACTGCAGCGCTCTACAACAACGAAGTTGGGGTGGGTAAAGCTGTCAATGACGCCGTGGCCGCGGGGGACGTGTCGCGCGAAGAGCTGTTTGTCACCACCAAATTATGGAATGACCAGCACCACCAGGCTGAGGTCGCGTTCCAACAGTCTCTTGAGCGCCTGAACCTCGACTACATCGACCTTTATCTTGTGCACTGGCCAGTGCCGGCTCAGGGGCTAGCCAACCAGGCGTTCAGCTCGATGGCCAAGCTTCAAGGCATGGGCACTGTTCAGTCTCTCGGCGTGTGCAATTTCTACGAAGAAGCCCTCGAGTCTTTGATCGCTGAATGCGGGATCACCCCAGCTGTCAACCAGGTTGAGCTTCACCCGGGCTTCTCGCAAAAGCCATTGCGGGAATTCAACGAGGGCCTGGGGATCCTCACCGAAGCATGGTCCCCGCTTGGTAGGGGGGCCAATATTGAGGATCCCACCATCGTCTCCCTGGCAGAGGAACTAGGTAGGACCCCCGCGCAGGTGATCATCCGCTGGCACCTGCAACTCGGCAACATTGTTATTCCAAAGTCTGTGACCCCGGCCCGCATCGAGGAAAACTTCGATGTTTTCTCCTTCGAGCTGACCCCAGCGCAGATGGACTCGATCAACGCTATGGATCCGGAAGATCCCGAAGCCGGCCGAATGAGTAACAACCCGCGCCTATGGCCTGAGGTCTCTTAGAGGCCACAGTACAAACAGCCCTCCCGCCGACCCGACTCTTTTGGAGTGAAAAGACACTGCTATGACCGTTTCGCCAGCTGACACCCATGAGGCTTTCAAGACCACGTTGCTGGAGATGACTTCGGAGATCCTCCGCATTGAGCTCGGCGGGTTTGTGGCTGTTGCGACGATGACCCGACCGGACAAGCGCAACGCTCTCAACGAGGCGGCTTGCAATGCTCTTGCTGACATGTTGGAGGCTATCGGCCAGCATGATGAGCAGCACCCTGTGGATCCTCCGGTGCGTGCGGTGCTGATCCGCGGTGAAGGCCCTGCCTTTTGCGCGGGGGCGGATCTGTCGGGGTCGGTGTACGGGGACACATTCCACGCTGCACTGCACAGGATGTTGCGTGCGGTGGTGCATTGTCCGTACCCGGTGATTGCGGATGTTCAGGGCCCTGCGGTGGGTGCTGGCACGCAGTTGTCTCTGGCTTGTGATTTGCGGGTGGTGGGGGAGCGTGGCTGGTTCATGGTCCCTCCCGCGAAGCTGGGTTTTGCTCTTGACAACTGGACTTTGCGGCGCAGTGAGCACTTGTTGGGCGGCGCGTGGACTAGAAGCGTGATGTTGTCGGGGGCTCGTGTTGATCAGCAGCAGGCTCGCATCAGTGGTTTCGCCTCAGAAGTGGGGGATGCGGATCAGGCCTTATCTTTTGCTCATGACGTCGCCTCTGCCGCACCGCTGAGCGTGAAGCATCTAAAGAGTGTGTTGAACCGTACGGATTATGGGTTTGAGTTTGCTGATCCAGAGCATCAGCAGGGGTATGAGGAATGCTGGGCTAGTCAGGATGCTGCCGAGGCGCGCCGGGCTCGGGCGGAGAAGCGGCCTGCGGTGTTTCGCGGTATGTGATGCTGTCGTCCCCTTTGGTTGTTCGTTCTGAGACTCCTCTGGAGGGCTTGGATTCTTCTGACGTTGCGTTGCGTGCGGCGCGTGGTTTGTGCAATGTGCATGAGCATGCGACGGGGCGTTCGGTGGGCGATATTATTCGCTCGAATGTTGTGACGCGGATTAATGCGATCTTGGTGGTGCTCTTTGTTTGCGTCATGGTGACCGGCAGCATTGTCAATGGTGCTTTTGGTTTGTTGATCGTGGCGAACTCGGCTGTGGGGATTATTCAGGAGTTGCGGGCGAAGCGCACGCTGGATCGTTTGAGTATTTTGGCGCAGGCCCCGGCTGTTGTGGTGCGCGAGTCGGTGGCGCGTGAGGTTGCTCAGGAATCCGTGGTTGTTGATGATCTGCTCCAAGTGCGGGCGGGGGATCAGATCGTGGTGGATGGGGTTGTGCGTGTCGCGCAGGGGCTGGATGTTGATGAGTCGATGCTGACGGGGGAGTCCGTGCCGATTCACAAGCATCCGGGGGATACGGTGTGGTCTGGTTCTTTTGTGACGGCTGGTTCTGGTGTTTTCCAGGCTGTCGCTGTGGGGGAGGATGCGTATCAAGCGAAGTTGGTCAGTGAGGCTGGGAAGTTTCAGCTGACTGATAGTGAACTTCGGCGGGGCATTGACCGCATTTTGCGGGTGATTACGTGGTTGTTGATCCCGGTGGGGTTGCTGACTATTTGGGTGCAGTTGACGGAGACGGGGGCGCCGTTTAATCGCGCGATGTTGGCGATGGTTGCTGCGCTGGTTCCGATGGTGCCGGAGGGTTTGGTGTTGATGACGTCCGTTGCTTTCGCGGTGGGCGTTGTGCGTTTGGGTAAGCGTAAGGCTTTGGTCAATGAGCTGGCGGCGATTGAGGGGTTGGCCCGCGTTGATGTTGTGTGCGCGGATAAGACGGGTACGTTGACGGAAAATCGCATGGTGTTGGGTCAGGTGCTGCCGTGTGGAGAACACCAGGATCGGTTGGTGCGACGGGTGTTGGCGGCTATTGCGCATGCTGATGCTGCTGCTAATGACACGATGGTGGCGATCGCGGATGGGCTAGAGGGCGTGGGCTTTGAGGGGGTGAGTGTCGGTTGCGTTCGCCCGTTTGACTCTGCGTGGAAGTTTTCTTCGTGGTCTGTGGATGGTGATGAGTGTCGGGGGGTGTTCGTGTTGGGGGCGCCTGATGTGTTGCTTCCAGATGGTGACGTCGCGGAGCGTGCGCAGCGCATGGCGGCTCAAGGTTTGCGGGTGTTGGCGTTTGGGGTGGTGGATCCATCTAGTGTGTTGGCGCAGTCGCCGGATAGTGCGCGGTTGCGCATGGATTCTTCTGCGTATGTGGACGATGCATGGGGGCTGGTTGTTGTGGAGCAGGCGGTGCGTGGTGATGCTGCGGCGACGGTGGATTTCTTTGTGCGGGAGGGGGTGGATGTGAAGATCATTTCGGGTGATAACGCCGCTAGCGTGGGTGCGGTTGCTCGTGGTGTTGGTGTGTGTGGGGAGGTTGTGGATGCGCGTGATTTGCCTGCTTATTCGAGTGAACCGGATGCTTTTGCGGAGGTGGTGTGCCGGGCCAAGGTTTTTGGGCGGGTGAGTCCTGAACAGAAGAGGGATATGGTGCGGGCGCTGCATGATCGTGGCCATGTGGTGGCGATGACGGGTGACGGTATTAACGATGTGCTGGCGTTGAAGGAAGCCGCTATTGGTGTGGCGATGGGCTCGGGGGCGGATGCGACCCGGAGTGTTGCGCAGTTGGTGTTGCTGAACAATTCTTTTGCTTCTTTGCCATATGTCGTGCGGGAGGGCCGGCGGGTGATCGGCAATATTGAGCGGATCGCTCATCTGTTTTTGACTAAGACGGTTTATTCGATCGTGTTGGCTCTGGTGGTGGGGCTGTTTGCGATTAATTTCCCTTTCCAGCCGATTCATGTGACGGTCGCGGGGTGGTTCACGATCGGCATTCCGGGTTTTGTCTTGTCCCTCGCCCCTAATGCGGAGCGCGCGCGTCCTGGTTTTGCGTCTCGTGTGTTGCGTTTGGCTGTGCCGTCTGGGGTGATTATTGGTGGGGTGACGGTGGGGTTGTGGGTGATGATCAATCCGGGTGCGAAGGCGTCTGATGTGGATTTCATGCGAGCGTCTACGGCGGTGTTCGCGGCGTTGATCGTGATGGCTGTGTGGGTGTTGGCTATGGTTGCTCGTCCGTGGAACCGTTGGCGTGCTTTGTTGGTGGCGGGGTGCGCTGGGGCGTACTGTTTTGTATTTTTCTTCCCCCCTGTTGCTCGACTGGTCAAGCTTGATACCTCTGATACTGGGCTGATGCTTAGTGGTCTTGGAGCTGGTGTTGTTGGGATCGTGTTGATTGAGTCGGTACGCGTGCTGGGCAGGAGTGCGTTGGTCTCTTCTGTGCGACAGGCTGTGTCCACTAGATGGAACGGCTAGTGTGATCGCCAACATAGTCAAAATTCTGCGAAGTAGGCATTAACAAAGTTTGCAAAAATGCAGTAGGCTCCATTATGGGGGGTAGTTTCACCCCGAGTTTTGCCCCTGCGTGTCCAGAAGGTCGGGGGTGCTCTGTGAAGTGTGTGGAGTTATGGAAGGGTGTCCGCTTTCACATTGCAATGTGTCCTATGTAACTTAGGAGGTGCCCGATTGTTATGACTAGGGCCACATAAGGGTTTTCGTGATTGCATCGTCACATACAAGTGTGATCGAGCAGTTCGCCCCAATGGTCTACGTCGCGAAATGAGAAAGCGAGATGACTTCCCGTGACTGCATCGACTTCGCCACAAGGTTTGCCACAGCGGCATGAGCCTACCGCTGCCGAATTCCGCGCAATGCAAGCTTCTCCAGAGTTCATTGACCTCAAGAAGGCCTTTAGGCGCTTTACATTCCCGGTATCAGTAGCGTTCTTCGTCTGGTACCTGACCTACGTGCTGCTGGCTATTTATGGCGGAGGCTTCTTCGCTAGGCCCCTATTCGGCAACATCAATGTCGGCGTTCTGTTTGGACTGCTCCAGTTCGTCACCACCTACCTGATCACCGCCCTATACATCCGCTACGCCAACCGAGAGATTGAACCGCGAGCGACCCGCATCCGTGAAGAGATGGAAGGCTAAGGAGCACCCACAATGACTACAATATTTAATGCCCTCAACACTGTGGGGACAGGTAATCTACGCTTGTTGGCCGAAGGTGGAGCCCAAGGCGAAGCCAGCACCGGCAATCCGATCCTGAACATCGCCATCTTCGTTATCTTCATCGTGATCACGATGGCTATCGTGATGCGTGCCGGAAAATCCACCAAAGAAGCTTCCGACTTCTATACCGGTGGCGCCACCTTCTCTGGTAAGCAAAACGGCCTGGCTATCGCTGGTGACTACCTGTCCGCAGCGTCCTTCCTGGGTATCGTTGGCGCCGTCGCCCTCAACGGTTACGACGGCTTCCTATACTCGATCGGCTTCTTCGTCGCATGGCTGGTGGCACTGCTGCTGGTTGCGGAGCCGCTACGTAACACCGGTAAGTTCACCATGGCCGACGTGCTGAGCTTCCGCCTCAAGCAGAAGCCCGTCCGCATGGCTGCAGCTTTCGGCACCCTGTTCGTGTCCCTGTTCTACCTCATCGCCCAGATGGCTGGTGCTGGTTCACTGGTGTCGGTGCTGCTGGACATCCATGACAAGAAGTCCCAGGCGATTGTTGTCGCTGTTGTGGGCGCCGTCATGATTGCCTACGTCCTCTTCGGCGGTATGAAGGGCACCACCTACGTCCAGATGATCAAGGCTGTGTTGCTGGTTTCTGGTGTTGCGTTCATGACCATCGCCATCCTCATCGGTGTGAAGGGCAACTTCTCCCACCTGCTGCAGCAGGCTATCGATATGCACGTCGCATCGGGTGCCTCATCGGAGGATGCCCAGAAGATCCTCGAGCCCGGCTTGAAGTACGGTAAGACCGCTACGACCCGACTGGACTTCGTCTCCCTGGCTCTGGCACTGGTGCTCGGTACCGCTGGTCTACCCCACGTGCTTATGCGCTTCTACACCGTTCCGACCGCTCGTGAGGCTCGCCGCTCCGTTACCTGGGCGATCGGCCTAATCGGCGCCTTCTACCTGATGACCCTGGTGCTTGGTTACGGCGCTGCTGCACTGGTTGGCCCCGAGCGCATCAAGAACGCTCCTGGTGGCGCGAACGCTGCGGCACCGCTGCTGGCACTCGAAATTGGTGGCAGCTTTGTGATGGCCCTGATCTCCGCTGTCGCATTCGCTACAGTCCTCGCGGTTGTGGCCGGCTTGGCGATTACCGCATCGGCCTCTGTGGCGCACGACATCTACCACTCGATCCTCCGTGACGGAAAGTCCACGGAGGAAGAGCAGGTACGCGTCTCCCGCATCACGGTTGTCGTGATCGGCGTTGTTTCCATCATCTTGGGCATCCTGGCCATGGGCCAAAACGTTGCCTTCCTGGTGGCCCTGGCGTTTGCTATCGCGGCGTCTGCAAACCTGCCCACCATCCTCTACTCGCTGTACTGGAAGGAGTTCAACACTACCGGCGCGCTGGCGTCCATGTACACCGGACTTGTGTGCGCACTGGTGCTGATCATCTTCTCCCCGGCGGTGTCCGGCACGGACAAGTCGATGTTCACCAACGTTGACTTCCACTGGTTCCCACTGAACAACCCGGGCTTGATCTCCATCCCGGCAGCGTTCATCGCAGGCTTCATCGGCACCAAGCTTGGTAAGCCGGACAACTTCGATGACCTGCAGGCGGAAATGGAAGTTCGTTCCCTCACCGGTGTTGGTGTTGAGGCTCCGGTCGACCACTAAAACCTGAGGGCTAGGCTCAAGCCTACCAGCCCCGAGGCGTATGTTTACGTGCACCCCGGGGCTTTGTTATTGGTGTCGTTTTCATGCTTGTGCTCTGCCGCTTAAGATTGTCCTATGCGTTTGGAGGCCCATCACATCTCTACGCCACGCAAGATCGCCATTGTGCTGATCGTCGTGGCGGTTTTTGTTGTGTTCGGGTTCGCTGCGGTGCGCCGCCCGTCGGTGCCGGAGGCCTTGTATAGTGTGTCGGCGGCTCCGGCGGAGATCAAGGCGTCCACCGATGGTCGCGCGGGGCTGAGCGATAGTGATATTGCGACGCTGAAGGGCTTTGTGTCGAATTCAACTGGTTCGCAGTTGAGCTATACGCGTTTGCCTGATGGTTACCACGTGGGCACCGCTACGGAGCGTTTCGCTAGGCCTGCGTTGAGCCTGATCAAGCTGTATATCGCTGATTATGTGTTGGAGCATGGCACGGTTAAGCAGCAGGCGCAGGCGATCGAAATGATTAAGGCTTCTGATGATGAGACAGCCGAAAAGCTGTATGAGGCCTATCCTCAGGCGATTGATGACGTCGCAGATAAGTACGGTTTGCTGTCCACGCGCAGCAACGAGTCGTGGGGGTACAGCGTGACCTCCACGTATGATGTTGTGCTGTTCATCATTGAGAAGTTGAAGACCGATCCTGATTCGCCTTTGTTGGATGCGATGAGGCATCCGGATGCGGTGGCTGCTGATGGGTATCCGCAGGATTTTGGAACGTCGGTGTTGCCTGGTGTGCGCGGTTCCAAATGGGGTTGGTCCAATGATTTGGAGCTGCATTCGTCTGTGTCTTTTGGCGATAATTATGTGGTTGCTGCGGCGGTGACTGGTTCGGCGGATGATTTGACCCGGTTGGTGGTCAATCAGATGGTTCCGGTGTTTGGGCAGTCGTTGCGCCGGCTTGCTCCTCCGGAGGCGTCGGAATCTACGTCTACCCGTCCGCGTCCCACACCAACCACTACGTCGAAGAGAAAGAGCTAGTACGTGGCTGTCATGCCGGATATTGCATATATGGCTTCTGGTGAGGCCGCGAACGTCGATGTCATTTTGTCGATGATGTGGATCGCGATTGCTGCGTTGGCGTCGCCCTTGTTGAGCTTCCTTACGGGAAAGCGTGTGCCGGGTGTGGTGTTCATGCTTGTCCTTGGTGTCATCATTGGGCCTGAGGTTCTTGGTTTGGCTTCCGCGGACGGCTCGAATGCGTTGTTGCGTGAGCTTGGCCTAGGCATGCTGTTTTTGTTGGCGGGTTGGGAGATTGATCCCGATTCGATTCATGGCAAGCAGGGGCGTCGTGCCGCTGTGACCTGGATTGTGTCTTTGTTGGCGGCTTTTGGTGCCGCGCTGATTGTGTTCGGCAACCGGGACGTGCTGACTTCTGTGGTGATGGCTATCGCGGTCAGTTCGACGGCGATGGGCACGTTGTTGCCGGTGATTAAGACTGCTGGTGTGGCGGATTCGCCTGTGGGCCGCGGGGTGTTGGTCCACGGTGCTGTCGGTGAGCTCGGCCCGGTGTTTGCGATGGCGCTGTTGTTGTCGACGCGGGCGACGTGGTTGACTTTGGTCATCTTGGTGTTGTTTATGGGCGGCGCGATCGTGGTGGCTTTGGTTCCTCGGTCGGTGAGTCTGTTGGTCCCGTGGGTGGGGCGTGCTGTTCGTGATGGTGCGAGCCATACGTCGCAGACGATTATGCGCGCGGTGATTGTGCTGTTGACTTTGTTGATGGCGATGGCTGCGGTGTTCGAGTTGGACGTGGTGCTGGGAGCGTTTGCCGCGGGTATTATTCTGCGCGCGCTGGTTCCTGTGCGGGCGCGCAAGACGGTGGAGGCCCGCTTGGATGTGCTGGGTTATGGCCTGCTGATTCCGGTGTTTTTCATCAGTAGTGGCATGGCGATTGATGTGTCTTCGGTGTTGAGTTCACTGTGGATCGTTGTGCTGGCCGTGGTGGTGATTTTGGGTGCTCGCGGTGTGCCGATTTTCTTGGCGGAGCGGTTCACGGATACTGGTTCCGGGATTGTTGGTTTGCGCGATCAGCTGCAGTTGTCCTTGTATTCAGCTACTGGGTTGCCGATTATTGTTGCGGTGACGGAGATCGCGTTGCAGCGTGATTTGATCGCCGAGCGTTTGGCGTCGGTGCTGGTGTCTGCTGGTGCTGTGACGGTGTTGTTGTTCCCGTTGATGGCTGTGTGGGTTGCTAATTTTGTGCCGGGGCCGCAGTCCGACGATGCCGATGACAATGCCGATGACGATGGTGATGACGCCGCGTCGGGTACTGATGCGGCGCAGGTTTCCGGTGATGCGGACGATGCGCCGGTGGAAGCGCACCGTCAGGCGGGTGCAGGTAATGAGGAGACGGCCGCACCGAAGCGGAGAACGTCGTCGACGGTGGACGATGAGGAGATCACCCTGGATGATGATCATCCTTCATCGCTGAAGAGCTCTGCTGATTAGCGCGTGCCTGTGTGCGTGTTTAGCGCGGGGTGAATTGCTGGAGCAGTGTGGAGGAGCCGTTGGCGGCGTCGCTGGATCCTGCGGCAAGTTTGCTTAGGTCGAGTTGGCTCAAGTCCGGGATGGGGATTTCCGGGGCTTCGCCGGGGACGACGGGTAGTTCGTTGATGGTGCTGTCGGGGGTCCACTGCCCCCAGTCGTGGGCGTAGACGTTGTTGATGTCGACGAGGATGCCTCCCACGTGGGTTTGGAGTCCAGCTTTTTGGTGGATGGTGGTGCGGGGGTGGATGCGTCCTTGGGAGCCCCAGTCGTGCTGCCAGAAGTACTCCCCGAGGTCGTCGGCGATGCACCAGTCTATGACGTTGTAGTTCCCATAGACGCCAAGCCGTAGCCCTGCTGCGGTGATGAGCGCTCCCAAGGAGTAACAAGAGTTTACTTAGAATAACTCTTGTAACATTAGCAACATTTTTCTATAGACGCGAGGGTTCCTCATGCCCATCAAGCTCCCTCAACAAATACACATCCATAATCCAGCCATGCTGCTCACGCAATGCGGCCTTGAGTTCCGCGACGTCATCACCAATGTCTGACACCCAACCCGAACGCAACACCTGCATATCCGTGCCCACATACGCGCCCCACCACATGTAGGTATCGGGGCCGGCAACCTCGCGCCACCCAGCGCCCCCATCCAACATCACCACACAATTACGGCGATCAGCGGCACTCGTTGCGGGCAAATTACGCGCCGTCGTCACATGGATGGCCTCGCCAATACGGTTAATCAAAATCCCATGGGCGGCAGTGAGTGCCTGTACCGAGGTGATGCCGGGGATCACCCGCACCTCGCACTCCAAGCCGCACTCGCCACGCATACGGTCAATGATCCTCAACGTCGAGTCGTACAAACTGGGATCCCCCCACACCAAAAAGGCCGCAGAACCCCCCTCACCTACAGCCCCCACTAGCGCATCCGTCAGCAGCTGTGCGCGGGCAGAATGCCAACGCCGAACCTCCGCACGATAAGCCGCCGCATCCCCTGGCTGGCGATCTCGAGGCGGATCAACGACACTGACCAGACGCACCTTCGGGGCATGCTCCGCCAAAATCTGCCGACGCACCCCCAGCAAATCATCCTTCGAATCCCCCTTATCCAAAGCGACAACCGCATCGACAGCCTGCAACGCCTCGATAGCTTCAACAGTCACATGCTTCGGGCTACCAGCGCCGATACCAATCACATAAACAGTACGCACACCCCAAGACTAGCCCCACCAACGCATGACGCCGCGCACCCACAGCACACAGCTGCAGCACGCGGCGTCACAAAGAGAAGAAGGCTTAGTCCTCGCCGAACATTTCCTCGCGCTCCGCCGGAGACAACTGGCCGTTCATGTCAGCGAAGTTGCGTGCGATGGTGCGCTGCATGAACTGGTTGGTAGCGTCGTGAAGCTTCTTGGCGTCGTACATGTTCAAAAGCAATGCGCGCTCGGTCGAACCAGTGGCCTCGTCCAGAAAGCTAACCTCCAGGTACTCAAAACCATTCTGATCCAAGAACGCGCACACGACCTTCTTGCCATCAACATCGGTAAAGGTGGGCTTCGTGCTCATGATGAAAAACCTAACTCTTGAAACGGACCCCGGTACACGGCCACAGGTCCACGAACAATACGAGTGCTCCAACGCACCACTCACACACCAGGATACTGCCTAAAAGGGTCAGGCGTGGCCGTTTTTAAAAAATGGGGCCAACTGTGTACCCCCGTTGCAGCAGCTCTATTTTTTCGGCACTATGGAACCATGTCTGAAGCACACGTGACCCTGTACACCACTACCTGGTGCCCCTTCTGCCAGAAGCTCGTCAAAAACCTCGACCGCACCAACACCCCCTACGTCAACATCGATGTCGAAGACGACCTCGAGGCTGCCGAATGGGTGAAATCCGTCAACGACGGTAACCGCGTTGTCCCCACCGTCAAGTATTCCGACGGTAGCTACGCCACCAACCCGCCCGCATCCGAGGTGCGCGCGAAGGTCGAGGAACTATCCAATTAGCTCGCGCATATCCCGAATGAAACAATAGTGGGGCCCAGCAGTGTTTGTACTGCTAGGCCTCACTTTTTCAATGGTGCCCCAGAGAGGAATCGAACCTCCGACACCGGCTTTAGGAGAGCCGTGCTCTATCCACTGAGCTACTAGGGCAAACACCACACACACAAGGGGGCACAAGCCGCGAAGCTTCGATCCCCCTGTCGTGGGCAGCTGTTAGATTATCACGATCGTGCCCAGCGTTCGAAGCGTAAGCGCAAGGGCACTTCACTATGGGCCTCATCAACACCTATGCCGCGAAGGAACGCAGCCGTTAAACGGCCACGTGCCGACTGCCGCCAGTCGGAGGCCTCCACCAAAGAAAAATCCTGCCTCACATCCGGGGCGTGCACCAAGGATGAACGATCAGCGCCCAGCGCCGACAAATCCACATCAATACTGGTCACAACGACCTCTTGGGCCTGGTCGAGAGTGCTGGAATACAGCTTGCCGCCGCCAAGCACCCACAGGACAGGGCCATCTTGCTGCCCACCTGCAGCCGACTGTGCAGCGTGATCCAACGCGGCGTCAACACTGGAAAAAACCGTCGAGCCCTCCGACCATCGCCCAGACTCTCGGGAAGACAACACATAATTCGGCCGGCCAGGCAGCGGGCGGAAACGCTCCGGCAGAGACTCCCACGTGCCGCGGCCCATCACAACCGGGCAACCCAAAGTGGTGGACTTGAGATGGGCGAGGTCCTCCGGAACATGCCACGGCATCTCGCGGCCATCGCCGATAACCCCGTCGATGGACTGCGCCCAGATCGCACGCAGTTGCGGCTGCACTTAGACCGCCACCTTTCCGCGGATCACGGGGTGGGGGTCGTAGCCTTCGAAAGACACATCGTCGAAGGTGTAGGAGAACATGTCAGCGGCCTTACGCAGGTTCAACTGCGGGTAGGGGCGGGCCTGCCTGCTGAGCTGCAGGCGGACTTGCTCCTGGTGATTGTCGTAAATGTGGCAATCGCCGCCCGTCCACACGAACTCGCCGACCTCGAGACCAGCCTGCTGGGCAAACATGTGGGTCAACAGAGAATAGGAGGCGATGTTGAAGGGCACACCAAGGAACATATCCGCACTGCGCTGATAGAGCTGGCAGGACAACTTACCGTCCGCGACGTACAACTGGAAAAGCAAGTGGCACGGCGGCAGCGCCATGTTGTCGAGTTCAGAGACATTCCACGCCGACACAATGTTGCGGCGCGAATCCGGATTGCTACGCAGCAACTCGAGCGCGCCCGCGATCTGGTCAATATGCTGTCCATTCGGTGTGGGCCAACTGCGCCACTGCACACCATAAACAGGGCCGAGGTCGCCGTTCGCATCGGCCCACTCGTCCCAAATGGTGATCCCATTGTCGTGCAGGAACTGGATGTTGGATTCCCCGCGAAGGAACCACAGTAACTCGCCCACAACCGACTTGACGTGCACCTTCTTCGTGGTGATCAGCGGGAAGCTTTCTGAAAGGTCAAAGCGCATCTGCTGGGCAAACAAACTGGTCGTGCCGGTGCCAGTGCGGTCGTCCTTGTGGGTTCCCTCGGCGAGGATCTTCGCCAAAAGGTCTTCGTACGGGGTGTCGATCGTAGCCATTAGTAGCTGCCGTGCTCCTCGCGATATGCAGCGACCAGTTCGAGAATTTCCTCCGCCAACTCCGGGCGGCAGATCAGCAGGTCGGGAAGGTAGGTGTCCTTATTGTTGTAGTTCAGGCTGCTGCCATCGAGACGGCTGCAGTGCAGGCCAGCTGCGGTGCACACACCAACAGGGGCCGCAGAATCCCATTCGTACTGTCCACCGGCGTGGATGTAGGCGTCAGCATCCCCCAGCAACACGTGCATGGCCTTGGCGCCTGCAGAACCCATCAGGGTGGTTTCGAAGTTCATCTTGTTCGCCACGAACTTCGCGACCTCCGGCGGTTGGTTGTGGCTGATCACGATCTTGCGTGACAGGGGGCCGGACACAGCCTTGACATCGTCGGATGCGAAGACAACACCAAGGTCAGGCAGCCCCACGGCGGCAACAATAGGGGTGCCGTGTTCGACGAGTGCGATGTGTACCGCCCAGTCTTGGCGCCCTGTAGCGAATTCTTTCGTGCCATCGAGGGGGTCGATAATCCACACGCGGTCTTTGGCGAGGCGGGCGGGATTATCCGCGGCTTCTTCACTGAGCACGCCGTCGTCGGGACGGTGCTGTTCCAATACGCGGGCGATCCAGTTTTGGGAGAGCTCGTCACCGGCGTCGCCGAGGTTACGGCCACGCAGTAGGCCGACGTTGCGTACCCCTTTCAGAATCTCGCCGGTGCCCTGCGCGAGGCGGCGGGCCAGGATGGCGTCATCAAAGTGTGCAGTCATGGGTTTTAGCTTAGTTGCTCTTGTATGTTTGAGGCATGTTCGCTGATGTCGTCGATCGTTTCCCCCAGCCAGTCGCGCACTGGTTCCGTTCGTCTTTTCAGCGTCCGACCTCTGTGCAGGCTGCCGCGTGGGAGGAAATTTCCGCCGGTCGCAATGCACTGGTGGTGGCTCCTACTGGTTCGGGTAAAACGCTAGCTGCATTTTTGTGGTCGCTGGGCCAGTTGTGCCGGCCGCGTTCAGAGGGCACATCTGTGCAGGATTCTTCCCCGGAGCAGGGGGTTCGGGTCGTGTATGTGTCGCCATTGAAAGCGCTGGGCGTGGACGTGGACAACAACCTTCGGGCCCCGTTGAAGGGCATTGCGCTGGCGGCGGAAAAATTGGGTGTTGACGTCGCGTCGGTTACGGTCGGCGTGCGCAGCGGCGATACTTCACAGGCGGAGAGGGCGCGGCAGGTGCGCCGGCCCCCGGACATTTTGATCACGACTCCGGAGTCGTTGTATTTGTTGCTCACTTCCAAAGGTGGGCGGATGTTGCGCACCGTCGACACGTTGATTATCGACGAGGTGCATGCCGTCGCGGGCACCAAGCGCGGGGCGCACTTGGCGCTGTCCCTAGAGCGGTTGGAGGAGCTTAAAGCAGAGGCCGGCGGATCGAGGATTCAACGCATCGGCCTGTCCGCCACCGTGCGACCGGTGGAGGAAGTGGCGGCATTCATCGGCGGTGGGCAGCCTGTGTCCATCGTGGCACCGGAGGCGGCGAAAAACTTTGATCTTATGGTCAGCGTCCCGGTGGAGGACCTTGACGACATCCCTGCGGTGGATACCGGGTCGGTTATTGGGGAGGCCGTGGTTGATGATCCTTTCGGTATCAGCGACCTATCCGACACACCCGGGGTCGGTGCTGACGCATCGGGACCCGCTGCTGCCACCGTCGCGGACCCCGGGGGTTCCGTGTGGCCCTTCATCGAGCGCGACGTGTACGACAAGATCATGGGCGCCCGCTCCACCCTCGTGTTCGTCAATTCCCGCCGCACTGCAGAGCGTCTCACCAGCAAAATCAACGAACTGTACGCGCAGGAACACCAGCCGGAAGCCTTGAGCCCCCCGCTGCGCCGAGACCCCGCACAGATGATGGCGAGCAGCGCACGCGCGGGCACCGCCGCTACACTCATCGCCCGCGCCCACCACGGCAGCGTCAGCAAGGATGAAAGGGCAGAAACCGAAGCGCTGCTGAAATCCGGCGAGCTACGTGCGGTAGTCGCGACGTCATCACTAGAACTGGGCATCGACATGGGGGCCGTGGATCTGGTCATCCAAGTCGAATCCCCACCGTCGGTGGCAGCAGGGCTGCAACGCGTCGGTCGCGCCGGGCACAACGTGGGTGATACCTCCCGCGGTGTGTTCTACCCGAAGCACCGAGCTGATGTTGTGAACACTACGGTGGCGGTGGCACGCATGCTGCGCGGCCAGATTGAGCAGCTCAGCGTACCCCGCAACGCGCTGGATGTTCTGGCGCAGCACACCGTGGCGGCAGTTGCTTTGCGGGACTGGCATGTGGACCAATGGTTCGAGGTTGTGCGGCGAGCGTACCCCTACGCCGAGTTGCCGCGCGAGGCTTTCGACGCAGTCATCGACCTGGTGTCCGGCACCTACCCCTCGACGGATTTTGCGGAACTGCGTCCCAGGGTTGTGTTCGACCGCGTGTCCGGTATGTTGGAAGGCCGCCCGGGTAGCCAACGCGTGGCGGTGACCAACGGTGGCACCATCCCGGACCGCGGCATGTTCGGGGTGTTTCTCAGCGGCACCGAATCCGACACTGGGCCTCGGCGCGTCGGTGAGCTCGATGAAGAAATGGTCTACGAATCTCGAGTCGGTGACGTGTTCACCCTCGGGGCCAGCAGTTGGAAAATCGACAATATTACCCGCGATCAAGTACTTGTCTCACCCGCCCCCGGGCACACGGGGCGCCTGCCTTTTTGGCGGGGTGACCAGGCCGGACGCCCTTTCGAGTTGGGGCAGGCGATTGGCGCGTTTCGGCGCGACGTTGCCCGGCGCGGTCAGGCCGCGATTGATGACGTCGCGTGCGTGAAGGCCGGCGGTTCGGATGCGCGTGTGGTGGATGATTACGCCCAGAACAATCTGCTGAGCTTCATTAAAGATCAGCAGGAGGCCATGGGGGTGGTGCCTGACGAGTCCACTGTTGTGGTGGAGCGTTTTCGTGATGAGGTGGGGGATTGGCGGGTCGTGGTGCATGCGCCGTTTGGTCGGCCGGTGATGGCTGCGTGGGCGGTGGCTGTGTCGGCTCGTATCGAGCAGGATACGGGCTTTGATCCTCAGGCTGTTGCGGGTGATGACGGCATTGTGTTGCGTTTGCCTGATGGTTTCGCGGAGGGCGATGGGTTCCGTTCTTTGTTCATGTTCGACCCGGATGCGGTGGTTGATATTGTGTCGGAGCATGTGGGGGATTCTGCGTTGTTTGCTTCGCGTTTTAGGGAGTGTGCGGCGAGGGCTTTGCTGCTTCCACGGAAGAATCCTTCGCAGCGTGCACCGTTGTGGCAGCAGCGTCAGCGGGCGTCTCAGTTGTTGGATGTGGCTAAGCGTTTTCCGACGTTTCCGATCATTTTGGAGACGGTGAGGGAGTGTTTGCAGGATGTGTATGATTTGCCGTCGCTTCGTCAGGTGCATGCGGATATTGCTGCAGGGCAGGTACGCATTATCGATGTGACGACGGAGTCGCCGAGCCCTTTTGCTTCCTCTTTGTTGTTTAGCTACACCGGGGCTTTTATGTACAACGGGGATTCGCCTTTGGCGGAGCGTCGTGCCGCGGCTTTGTCGTTGGATCCGGTGTTGTTGGAAAAGATCCTGGGTCGCCAGCAGCTCAAAGACGTGCTGGATCCCGCGGTGATTGATCAGTGTGATCGTCGTGCGCGACGCATGGTTGAGCCGTACCGGGTGGGCAGCGCGGAGCAGTTTGTGGACATGTTGCGCGAGTGTGGGCCGGTGCCGGTGAGCGAGGGCTATTCGGCGATGCCTGCGGATGTGGCTGCCGGGCGTTGCGACGATAGTTTCGCCGCCGATCTTGAGCAATTGCGTTCGGCGTTGGGCCCGTTGATGCCTGCGCGCGTGATGCAGGTGCGCGTGGGTGGGCGCGAGGTGTTCGCGGCGTCATCGGACGCGGCGGTGCTGCGTGACGCCCTCGGAGTGCCGGTGCCTGCCGGTGTTGCGGCCAACCCGGAGGTTATGGAGGGAGCATTAGGGCAGTTGTTGCGGCGTTTTGCGCGCTCACGTGGTCCTTTTCTGGTTGATGACGTCGCGGAGGCGTTCGGGTTGGGCGCGTCCACTGCCGCGTCGGCACTGAGCCAGGAGGTTGCGGCGCGTTCGCTGGTGCAGGGACGTTTCAGGCAGGGGATTGGCGAGCAAGAATTTTGTGCGCCGGAGATGCTCGACCGGATTAGGCGGCGTAGTTTGGCCGCCGCGCGTGCGGAGCTGGAACCCGTCAGCGGCGATGCTTTTGCGCGGTTTTTGCTCGATTGGCATTCGCTGCGCCCGGCGGCCATCCTGGGCCCACCGAATGATGGTGCTACTCCGGCCGACCCGGGTGCCGCCCAAGCCGGTGGGGCGGTCGGCGGCATTGACGCGGTCTACGCCTGCATCGAGCAGCTCGCCGGGGTGGCCATGCCCGCTAGCGCGTGGGAAAAACTTGTGCTTGCCCAGCGCGTACCGACCTACAACCAGCAATGGTTGGACGAGCTCACCTCCAGCGGGGATGTGGTGATAGTCGGTGACGGTGCAGCAGCGACCAATGACCCCAGGATCATGCTGCTGCCGGCTGCTGACGTATCGGCTTTGGTTGGCGAACCCTCGCCGGAACTGGGTGATGATCCTTTGGCAGACGCCCTGCTAGATGCTGTGTCCTCTGGTGGGTTTTTTAGCTTCGCCCAGATAGTCCACCACGTTCGCGCCTCGAGCGACAGTACCGCTGCTAGAACCGCCAGCGTGAAGGACATCCGCACGGCTGTGTGGCAGCTGGTCGAACGCGGCGTCATCACCCCAGATAGTTTTTCTGCGCTGCGCACCCACGTGTCCGGCCAGGGGGCGCGCAAAGCACACCGCTCGCCGCGCGCCGCCGGCACTTATCGGGGCCGCCCCCGGGGCCTGGGCAGGGGCAGAGCCCGCGGCATCGGTATGGGCGTGGCTACCGGGGACACCTTCGGGGTCAGCGCCGCCGAGTTGTCCGAATACCCTGATGTGGCCGGCAGGTGGGGTCTGGGTGCGCGCGCTCCACGAGGTGCACAAGAGCTCGGCCCGCAGGCCCAGGCACAGCAGGTTGTCGTCGCCGCTGACGCCTGGCTGGACCGCTATGGTGTGGTCACTCGCGGGAGTATTGTCGCCGAGGACGTCTCGGGTGGATTCGCCTTCGCATACAAAGTGCTCAAAGGTTTCGAAGATGCTGGCACCGTGATCCGCGGATACATCATCGAAAAGTTGGGTGCAGCGCAGTTTTCCACCAGTTCGGTGGTCGACCGGTTGCGCACGTACCAAGACGAACACCCCGGCAAGGTGCATGTTTTGGCCGCTACCGACCCCGCTAACCCCTATGGTGCGGCATTGCCGTGGCCGGAGTCCGTCGAGGGCCGCTGCGGCCGCCACGCAGGAGCACTAGTGGTGCTACTCGATGGCCACTTGGCCGCCTACGCCAGCCGGGGCTTAAAAAACGTGCACATCCCCCAGGAGGTCGACCCGCAGGTGGCCAGCAGTGGATTGGTCGATGAGCAGCAGGCTCGGGAGGAATCCGTACGACGTCGCGTCACCGCGTGGGTCCGCGGGTGTGCGGCACTCATCGACCGCGAACTGCTCAGCCCCTTTACCGTTGAGAAACTGTGTGGGGAGCCTGCGTTGGCCAGCCCACTGTTGCCTGCGGTGCGTGAGGCTGGTGCGAAGATCAGTCCACGCGGCGTCAGGATTGGGGGTGCGTCCCATGCCTGAGGGCGATAGCGTCTACCAGCTGGCCCGGCGTCTGCGTTTCGTGGAGGGCTGCGAGGTCACGCACACAAGCATCAGGGTGCCCAACTATGCTGTGGCTTCGTTTGATGGGGCGCGCTGCAGCCGGGTGTGGCCATATGGAAAGCACCTGTTTATGCAGTTTGATGAGCAAATTTTGCACACGCACCTCAAGATGGAGGGCACGTGGGCGTTTCACCCTGCGGGCACGCGCTGGAAGAAACCCGGCTACACGGCGAGGGTGGTGCTGAGGCTGCGGTCGCAGGCACTGGCGGCCCGAGGTTTCGACGAGGTCGAGCTGGTGGGCCACAGCCTTGGTTTCGTGAAGGTGTATGACGCCGCGGAGCTTGAGGCACACACGGGGCATTTGGGGCCCGACGTGCTGGGCACACAGTGGGATCCCCAAGGGCGTGACGAAGCCGTGCGTCGGGTTCTTGCCCGTCCCGAGCGCAGCGTGGGGGCGGCGTTGATGGACCAAACCAATCTCGCGGGAATCGGTAATGAATACCGGGCGGAGATTTGTTTTTTGTGCGGTGTGCATCCGGAAACGACCGTGGCCGCCGTGGGGAAGGCCGGTGTCGACAAGCTGGTGGATACTAGCCGGGCACTGATGTGGGCGAACAAAGACTCCCCGCTGCGGGTGACCACAGGGGTGCGCCGCCCGGGAGAAAGCGCCTACGTTTTTGGCCGCTACTCTAAACCCTGTAGGCGGTGCGGGGCGCTCATAGAAAAGTCCACCCTGGGTGGGGATGATCCCCTGGCCCCGGGTGAACTTGAGCGCATTATTTGGTGGTGCCCACGCTGTCAGCCATTGCTGGGCTGAGGTGCCGGTGCGCCCTCTGCCGGTGCAGGCTCGTCCTCGGGCCCTTCGGGGAGCAGTTCGCCTTCAGGTGTGAGCGTGCGATCCCACTGTGACGGGGGAAGGCCGTAGAGGGCCGGATCCCCAGTGCTTTCCATCAGAACCCAGGGGTCGCTGTCGCTACTTCGAGCGATCGGCAGGTCTTTGTCAGCGGGCAGGTTGTATTCCATCGGGTGCGGGCACAGGTTAAAGGTCGCTGTGGGTACTTCCACAACCCCGATCGCCTTGCCTTCAGCGTCGATACCGACCAGGAACTGTTGCTTGTTGTCAGCACCATCCTTCGGGACCATTTTGAGCTTGCCGGCATCAACACCCGCAGCGCTGGCGGCTTCTTCGCGGCCGGTACCACGGCAAATGATGTGGTATTCGGCGACGTCATCACCGAAGTACTCGGCTGCACTCATGTTTTCCACGCCGGTGCCCGCGTATTTGCCGCTATCGATCTGTTCGGCGAGTGCGCGTTCGGCGTCCTTATCGGTGCCGCTGCCGCATGCGCTGAGTGCCAGCGTAGACAGTGCCACGGTGGCGATGGTTACTGCGCGGGTTGCTCGGTGCGCAAAGGGGGTGGTGCTGAAAGTCATCTATACGTTCCTTTTTTAATCGGTGCTGGGCTACTTCTTTGAACGGTACCAAGTGATCAAATTATCAGTGGAGCTATCGCCGGAATTTGCAGTAACCTCACCAGTCACCGCGGGCAGAAGGTCGCCGGCCTGCTTCTTACCGAGCTCCACGCCCCACTGGTCGAAGGAGTTGATGTCCCACAGCACACCTTGAACAAACACAATGTGCTCGTACAAAGCGATCAGTGCACCGAGCACCGCAGGGGTGAGCTCCTCGGCGAGGATCGTCGTCGACGGGCGGTTACCGGGCATAACCTTGTGCTCGACCAGTTCCGCAGGGACACCCTCTGCTGCGATTTCTTCGCTGTTCTTACCGAATGCCAGCACCTTTGTTTGGGCGAACAGGTTGCTCATCAGCAGGTCATGCATGCTGCCTGTACCGTCGGCGGTGGGCAGATCCTGGCGGGGGCGGGCAAAGCCGATGAAGTCTGCGGGAACCATGCGGGTGCCCTGGTGCATCAGCTGGTAGAAAGCGTGCTGGCCGTTGGTGCCGGGCTCGCCCCAGTAGATCTCGCCGGTGTTGTAGTCCACACGGCTGCCGTCGTGGCGCACGGACTTTCCGTTTGATTCCATCGTCAGCTGCTGCAGGTAGGCAGGGAAACGCCCAAGGTCTTGGGAGTAGGGGAGCACGGCATGGGTGTCGGCGCCGAAGAAGTTGCCGTACCAGGTGCCCAACAGTGCCATCAGAACCGGAACGTTGCTACCAAAAGGTACAGTGCGGAAGTGCACGTCCATGGCGTTGAAGCCCTCGAGGAAGCGCATGAAGTCCATGGGGCCGATGACAGCCATGAGGGACAAGCCGATGGCAGAATCCACGCTGTAGCGTCCGCCAACCCAGTCCCAGAAACCAAACATGTTGGCGGTGTCGATGCCGAACTCCGCCACCTTGTCCGCATTGGTCGATACAGCCACGAAGTGCTTAGCCACCGCGGCGTCATCACCGAAAGCATCAATGATCCACCGCTTCGCAGCATGGGCATTGGCCAGGGTTTCCTGCGTGGTGAAGGTCTTGGAAGCGACGATGAACAGGGTGGATGCGGGATCCAAGCCGTCCAAGGTAGCCACCATGTCGGCGGGATCGACGTTGGAGACAAAACGAGCCGAAATGCCGGCAGTGGCTTCGGAACGTAGCGCCTGTACAGCCATCGCAGGGCCCAAATCAGAGCCGCCGATACCGATGTTGACGATCGTCTTGATCGTGTGGCCGGTGTAGCCCAACCATTCACCCGAACGCAGGGCATGTGCGAAATCCCGCATGCGGCCCAGGACCTCATGCACGTCGGCTGCTACATCTTGGCCGTCGACCGTCAGTTCTTGGTCCACCGGAAGACGCAACGCTGTGTGCAACACCGCGCGATCCTCGGTGTTGTTGATGTGCACGCCCTCGAACATCTTCTCGCGTGATTCGGCCAGATTGCAGGCCTCCGCCAAAGCAATGAGCTTGTCGATGGTGTCTTGATCGACGAGATTCTTCGACAAATCAACATGGAGCCCCGCGGCGTCAAAAGTCATCCGCGATGCGCGCTCGGGGTCGGCTGCGAACAGTTCCCGCAGAGTGGTGTGGCTGATGCGTGCATAAGCATCTTCAAGGGCCTTCCACTGGGGAAGGTTGATGACTGTGTTGTCGCTATCGGTGGTGGAATTAGACACTGAGGTCTCCTAACAAAAGTGGTTAAAGATGGGTGTTTAGCCGAGTTTGCCGCGACCCATGCGCAGCAAAATTGCGGCAAGGCCGGGGCCTTCCTCGCCGATTTCTTCACGGAATTGGTTGATGATCTGGACCTCGCGGGTGTGCACCAGTTTGGTGCCTCCAGAGCCCATGCGGGTGCGGCCGATGGCTTGGGACACTGTTTGGCGGCGTTTGACCGCGGCAATAATTTCTTTATCCAAGCGGTCGATTTCTGCCCGATACTGCTTAATTTCGGCGTCCGATAGGGGATCATCGGTGCCGGTGGGCATCCGGGGAGTAAACGAGTTGTCCGCGTCGAGGCTCATGTGTCTCATTGTGCCACTTTTTGCGCGCCATGAGTATTGTGCAGCGCGCTGCCCAGGGGCTGTTAGATTGAAGAGCATTATGACTACTTCTCAAAACTCCCGCGCTGAAGCACTCTTGGATGGGCTCAACCCCCAACAGCATGACGCCGTGTTGCATACAGGCAGTCCGTTGTTGATTGTTGCGGGCGCGGGTTCGGGAAAGACGGCGGTGCTGACTCGCAGGATTGCCTATCTCATGCGGGCTCGGGGTGTGCAGCCTTATGAAATCTTGGCCATCACCTTTACTAACAAGGCTGCGGCTGAGATGCGGGAGCGTGTCACAGAACTGGTGGGGCCTGTTGCCCAGCAGATGTGGGTGTCGACTTTCCACTCCACGTGCGTGCGGATTTTGCGACAGCAAGCGCACCTGGTTGAAGGGCTTAACTCTAACTTCACCATTTATGATTCGGATGATTCCAAGCGTCTGGTCACCCAGATACTTAAAGAGATGGACGTGGACATTAAAAAGGTCACGCCCAGGTCGATCTTGGGGGTCATCTCTAATTGGAAAAATGAGTTGGTTTCTGCCCAGCAGGCCGCTGCAGAAGAAGGGGCTCAGGCGCAGGCCTATGGTGCGCGCAGTGGTTTCGGCCAAAGCCTCGCCGCTGAGGTTTATGAGGTGTATCAGCGGAGGTTGAGGCAGGCCAACGCGGTCGATTTTGATGATCTTATTGCTTTGGTTGTGTCTGTTTTTGTCAATCACCCCCAGGTGGCTGAAACCTATAGGCGGCGTTTCCGCCATGTGCTGATTGATGAGTATCAGGACACTAACCATGCGCAGTATCGTTTGGTGGCTGAATTGGTTGGCAAGCCGGGCGGAGCGGTTCCCCCGAGCGAGCTGTGTGTGGTCGGTGATGCGGATCAGTCGATTTATGCGTTCCGTGGTGCCACGATTCGTAATATTGAGGAATTCGAGCGGGATTATCCCCAGGCACGGACGATTGTGTTGGAGCAGAATTACCGTTCGACGCAGCGGATTTTGACTGCGGCCAATGCTGTGATCGCCCAGAATCAGGGTCGGCGGGAAAAGAGGCTGTGGACGTCGCACGGTGATGGGGAACCGATCATTGGTTATGTGGCTGACAATGAGCACGACGAGGCCCGTTTTATCGCGCAGGAAATCGACGAATTGGCCGATCAGGGCTATTCCTTTAGTGACATTGCGGTGATGTATCGCACCAATAATTCTTCGCGCGCTATTGAAGATATGTTGATGCGCAACGGGATTAATTACCGTGTGGTCGGCGGCACGCGTTTTTATGAGCGCAAAGAGATCCGTGACGTCGTTGCGTATTTGAGGGTTGTTGATAATCCCCAGGATGCGGTGTCTTTGCGTCGGGTGATTAATACCCCGCGCCGTGGCATTGGGGATAAGGCCTTGGGCTTGATTGATACGCATGCGCGCTTGCGGGGGATTGGTTTTTGGCAGGCGCTGCAGGACGCCGCGCGGGGTGATGTCGATGGTTTGAGTTCGCGCGGTCGCAACGCTGTTGCTGGTTTTGTGGCGGTCATTGAGCAGTTGCAGGCGGCGGCCGTCAATGCGGTCAGTGAGCAGACGGGTTTGCCGGATGTGGGCGCGATCGTGGGCAATGTCCTCGAATTCACCGGCTATAAGTCCAGTTTGGAGGGCAGTAACGACCCTCAGGATGGAACGCGCTTGGACAACCTTCATGAGTTGGTGGCGATTGCTCGCGAGTTTTCTTCAGAGGCGGCGATGCAGCAGACCTATGAGGATTTTGCTGATGACGCCGCGTTGGCTCAGCAGGCGGGTCAGGCTGCGGCTGAAGGGTTGGCGGAGCCGGGTAGTTTGCAGGCTTTTCTGGAGCGTGTGTCGCTGGTGGCTGACGCTGATCAGATTCCGGATGAGGACGAGGGCGTGGTGACGCTGATGACGTTGCATACGGCGAAGGGTTTGGAGTTTCCTGTTGTGTTTGTTGTGGGGTGGGAAGATGGGCAGTTCCCTCACATGCGTGCGTTGGGGGATCCAGAAGAGTTGGCGGAGGAACGCCGCTTGGCGTACGTCGGAATTACTCGTGCCCGGGAGCGTTTGTATGTGACGCGGGCAAGTATGCGTAGTGCGTGGGGTAACGCAACGCAGAATCCTCCGTCGCGTTTTTTGGGTGAGATCCCCAGTGAGGTGCTGTCGTGGCGTAGGGAGGAACCCGAGTGGATGAGCTATGGTTCTGGCTTTGGCGGCGGTTCTGGCTATGGTCGGGGCGGCGGTTTCGGCAACAGTGGTTTTGGTGCCAGCCGGGGTTCTGGCTTCTCCTCGAAGCCGCCGCTGCCGAAGGCTGCCGAAAAGCGCCCTCAGCTGCATCTTGTGGTAGGCGACAAGGTCAATCACGAAAAGTATGGTTTGGGCACCGTCAAAGAGCTGTCGAGCATGGGCGGGTTCGATATGGCTGTGATTGATTTCGGAAGCAGCGGGACGGTGAAGATGATGCTCAATGGCACCGCCCCGATGGAGAAGCTATAGAAAACTCCCCACAATCTGGTTTCTGATTTCTCAGTCCGGATTATGGGGAGCAGTTCAGGTGTTGCCGGCGGGAGGTTGCTTTTTCTTTATGCGGTTTTAGATGGTGATGCCGCGCTCTGCGAGCCACGGGATCGGGTCGACAGCTGCGCCGCCACCCGGGTGTGCTTCGAAGTGGAGGTGGACACCGGTGGAGAAACCGCGGGAGCCCATGCCTGCGATCTTCTGGCCGGCGGTAACGTGCTGGCCGACTGTGACGTCGATGGTTTCCATGTGGCCGTAGACGGTGATGGTGCCGTCTTCGTGGCGCAGGCGCACCCACTGGCCGTAGCCGGAGGCAGGGCCGGCGTCGATAACTTCACCGTCGAGTACAGCAACGATGGGGGTGCCCAGGCTGTTGGCGATGTCGATGCCGGAGTGGAAGCTGCCCCAGCGGGGGCCGAAGGGGGAGGTGAGTACACCTTCAGCGGGCTTAGCGGCCTGGGGTGCACGAGCTGCAAGGTCAGCGGCTACGCGCTCTGCGTTGTACTGAATGGCTTTGTTGAGCTGGTCGCTCAGGTTGGCCATGGGCTTGAAGTCAGCGATCGCGAGGATCTGCGGAGCGCCGTTGATGGGCTCGGAGGAAGAGGTGGTGAGTGCGATGTCCTGTGCTTCGCGCACTTCCTGCTGGGGCGCGGAAGCGTGGGCGGCTGCGGCACCTGCTGCGCCGGCGGTGGACACTGCGCCAGTTGCTACGGCGACGAGGGCGACACGGCCTTTGGTGGTTGCGGAGGAGTAATGCTTACGGTGCGCACCGGCGGTCTTCCGCACAGACGTGGTATTCGCCTTCATCTGCATGTGGCTCTCTTCCTTGAACGCTCGTGAGTACCTGCCCCGAGTGTGGAGTAGTGGTACAGCTCGGTCGTTGTGACCGTCTTGTTATCTAACAGTGTCCAACGATAACGGTTTGTTACAAAGCGTTCAACAAAATGCGCGACTTTTTCGGCGCGCGCGCAAAATTGTTACTGATGTGACGCAAGTGTTTTGGTGGTCGTGTTCACTTGCAATGGTCGGGGCGCTCGGAACATGGCTTCCTATCTGCGCTTTAAGGTTCTTCTTAGGCTTCTATCTCGCTTTTTGTCCCTCGCGTTACAGGAAACGGCACCCATTGAGATGCTCATCACCATTTTGGGGGTAGTGGCCTTTTTCGGTACCCCGGCACGCCTCGGCCTGTGCTGCGGTCACGCGTGGCATGGTGGTCTCGTGAACTCTAAGCAACCTTCGCGCGGTGGACATATTGACCGGGGCGGACAACCTGCATCGGCTGGTGCTGAGCGCCCCGCACGCTCCCAGCGTCCCCCTCGGACGGCTCCGGGGCAACGGCGTCCGCGTTCCTCGAGCCCTCGAGCGTCGCGGAATAGTGGTGTGTCGAAGGTGCGTCGCGGCGTGGGCTTGTCTGTTGTTTCTGCCCAGAAGGCGGCGTTGATTGACAGGTCGACGTGGAAGGGCAAGTTTAAGGCGTTCCTTCCCACCCTGGTGTTGCCCCACGTGACGATTATTGCCGTGGCGATTATCGGCGCTATTTCGGTGTTGCTGGCCACGGGGTCGAGCTTTGTGGCTTTGCCGGCCACCATTGCCCAGCTGTGGTTGTTGGCGCATGCCGCCCCTGTTGCATCGTCGTCCACCGTGTTGTCTGTGGTTCCGGTTGTTCCTGCTTTCTTGGTTGCGCGCGCGATGGCCCGGCGGATACGGGTGCTGATTAAAGACCGCGTGAGTATCTCTGACCTCGTGCTGTTGCAGGCTTTGACGGTTGTCTTCCCACTTGCCTTGACGGGTGTTGCGTGCGGAATGTTGTATGACGCCGCGTCGGTTCTGCCCGTCGCTGTTCCTCCTGTGGGCACGGCGATGCTGCGGGCTGTGCTTGTTCACGAGTTTGGGTTGATCGCTGCTATGGGGGTTCGTTTGTGGCGGCTGCTTGTGGTGCGCTGGAAGATGAGCCCTGTGGTGGTTGATGCGGCGCTCTATGCTCGTGACTTCTTGCTGCGTCTGGGCGCTGTGGGTGTTCTCGCCGTGCTTGTTTCTTTGATTGTCCATGGATCGACCACGGTATCGATGGCGGGCATGTTTGGAGATGAGGTCCATGGCGGTGGCCCTGTGGCGATAGTAGCGATGATCGCCTTAAGCCTTCTCTATCTTCTTAATGCTGCTGTGTGGTCGGCTGCGGTGCTGTCTGGTTCTGAGATGCATGTGGGCGATGGGGTGGTGTCGGTGTTTGGTGTGGCACCGAGTCCGTTGCCGCCTCTTCCGTTGTTTGCTGCCATGCCTGTGCAGGCGTGGGTGGTGGCGCCAGTGTTGCTGCTTGCTCCGGTTGCTGTGTCTTCGGCGATGGCCTATCGCCGTGTTGCCCACAGTGAGCGCGCTCTGAGCGAGTTTGCGTTTGCTGGCTTGTTTGCGGCGTTGGGATGCGCTGTTGCTGTTTTCATGTCCTCGGGTGATGCTGGCGCATTCGGCTTTGTGGGGTCGACCTTCTGGTTGACTGTTGCTTTGGTGGCGCTGTGGTGTTCCGTCCCGGGTATATTGATTGCCTTGATTCACGGCTTCATGGCGGTGAAAGCCCCCTTGTCTAAGAGGGACATCGAGCCGGCAGATGATGAAGTTGCAGAGACCGATGTGGAAGACACCGATGCAGCCGAGCTAGAAGAGATAGATGTAGAGGAATCGGAAACGGAAGAAGAGGCCGAGTCTGAGGCCCCAGAAGGAGCTGAACCGGCAGATCCGGAAAGCGCAGAGAATCTGGAAGCTGCAGAAACGGCTGAAGAAGAAGCAGAAGCGGAAGATCCGGAGGACGCAGAAGCAGTTGAAGAAGCTGAAGCAGAGGACATAGAGGCGGAAGAACTCGACGCAAAAGAAATTGACGCGGAAGAACTCGATGTGGAAGACGGAGAGTCGGAGCAACCCGGTAGGGGGTAGGTTCGGGGGTTATAGCTCGTGCGTGTAGCTACACTATTCGCGTGACCAACAACCCTGAACCACTGCGCGTAGCGGTGCTAGCATCCGGTACTGGTTCACTTCTGCAAGCTATTCTCAACGCCCAGGACAACTCCTATGTTGTCGTGGGCGTTTTTGCTGATAAGCCTTGTGAAGCGATTGACCGCGCGCGCCGCCACACACCGCGGCCGCCCATAGTGCAGGTTGTTGATTTTTCCAATTTTGGCCAGGCCCGCCGACCACAGTGGAATAACCTGCTGGCCGACAGCGTCGCGGCGTCATCACCGGATGTGGTTGTTTCTGCAGGTTTCATGCGGATTTTGGGGGAGGAATTCTTGGATCGCTTCGGGGGACGGACGATTAACACCCACCCGGCGCTGCTGCCGAAGTTTCCGGGAGCTCATGCGGTCCGAGACGCCCTAGCCGCGGGCGCGAAGGTGACGGGGACGACCGTCCACTACGTCGATGCAGGTGTAGACACCGGGGCAGTGATCGAACAGCGCGAAGTACCCGTTCATCCGGGGGATGATGAGTCCACGCTTCACGAGCGCATCAAGACTGTGGAACGCGAAATGATTGTCGACGTGCTGCGGGGCTTCCGCTCATTGGGCACACGCGCCCGACCGGGCGGCTAACCCCCACAGCGGCCCGTTGCTGGCCCGCCGCACTTTCACCCCTTATGTACTCGGTATCCCAAAACGCATCTTGAAGAAGGTTTCATCGTGACTCAGACTGCACGCAAGCAGATTACCCGCGCGCTCATCAGCGTGTATGACAAGACTGGCCTGGTAGAGCTAGCCTCCGCACTGGCTGACAATAACGTGGAGATCGTCTCTACTGGCTCCACCGCGAAAACCATCGCCGAGGCAGGCATCAGCGTCACCCCGGTGGAGGACGTCACCGGCTTCCCCGAGTGCTTGGAAGGCCGCGTGAAGACGCTGCACCCCCGCGTCCACGCAGGTATTCTCGCCGACACCCGCAAAGCTGATCACCTGGCACAGCTGGAGGAGCTCGACGTGGCTGCCTTCCAGCTTGTTGTCGTGAACCTGTACCCCTTCACGGAGACCGTTGCCTCTGGTGCGGATTTCGATGCCTGCGTCGAGCAGATCGACATCGGAGGCCCGTCGATGGTGCGCGCTGCCGCCAAGAATCACCCGTCGGTTGCCGTTGTGGTGGATCCTGCGCGCTACGGTGATGTTGCGCGTGCTGTCGCGGAAGGTGGCTTCAGCCTGCAGCAGCGCACCGAGCTGGCTGCGCAGGCTTTCCAGCACACTGCAGCTTATGACGTCGCGGTTGCTACCTGGATGTCTGAGCAGCTTGGCGCCCAGCAGGGGGAGGATTCGGGCGCTTACCCGCAGTGGATGGGTCGTACCTTCGAGCGCGCGCATGTGTTGCGTTACGGCGAAAATCCCCACCAGTCCGCTGCGTTGTACACAGCGGCGGGGGAGCGTGGTTTGGCGCAGGCAACCCAGCTGCATGGCAAAGAGATGAGCTACAACAACTACACGGATTCTGACGCCGCGTGGCGTGCCGCGTGGGATCATGAGCGCCCGTGTGTTGCCGTGATCAAGCATGCGAACCCCTGTGGCATCGCGGTGGCTGATGATATTGCTGCGGCTCACCGCGCGGCCCATGCGTGCGACCCGGTGAGTGCTTTCGGTGGGGTGATCGCCGCCAACCGTGAGGTTAGCGGCGAGATGGCCAAGCAGGTGGCGGAGATTTTCACCGAGGTGATCATCGCTCCCAGCTACGAGGATGGTGCTGTGGAGGTTCTGCAGGCGAAGAAGAATATTCGTATTTTGGTTTCTGAGGCGCCTAATGGTGCTGTGCCGGAGTTGCGCCAGATCTCTGGCGGCATGTTGGTGCAGGAACGCGACCGTGTTGACGCCGCGGGGGATGACGCTTCGACGTGGACTCTTGCTGCTGGTCAAGCTGCTGATCCGGAGTTGCTGAGCGAGTTGGAGTTCGCGTGGCGGGCGGTTCGCGCAGTGAAGTCGAACGCTATTTTGTTGGCTCGTGAAGGTGCGACGGTGGGCGTGGGCATGGGGCAGGTCAACCGCGTGGATTCGGCGCGGCTTGCGGTCTCTCGTGCGGGCGAGGAGCGTGCGCGTGGTTCTGTGGCTGCCTCTGATGCTTTCTTCCCCTTCGCTGATGGTTTCGAGGTCCTGGCTGAGGCCGGTGTGAAGGCGGTTGTGCAGCCTGGTGGTTCGATCCGTGATGAGGAAGTTATTGCAGCAGCGCAAAAGGCTGGAGTAACGATGTACTTCACGGGGACGCGCCACTTCGCTCATTAGTTGTTGTTTCAAACAAAGAGCGGGTTTTCACTAATTTTTTAACGGTGAAACCCCGCGGGTGCTGGCGGGAAGCGTGCATACTTGGAACCATGGTGATTAACGATTCCTACATCTGCGGACCGGCTGTGCTGTTTGCGCCCGCCAATCGGCCGGAAATTTTTCCCAAGGCCGCGGCAGCCGCAGACATGGTCATTCTCGACTTAGAGGATGGTGCTGGCGAAGCCCCCAAACAACAATGCCGACGCAACATCATTGACTCTACGCTTGACCCCGCCCGAACCATCGTCAGAGTCACCGGCCCCGACCATCCGGATTTTATTGATGACGTCGCGTGCGCCAAGACCTCACCTTACGACCTGATCATGGTGCCCAAGGTTCGCGCGAGTCTGCCGGAGGAAGTCCAAGGCTTGAAGGTGATCGCAATGGTGGAGACCCCGCAGGCAGTGGTGGGCATTGATCGCTTGGCATCTGATCCGTCCGTGGTGGGCATGTTTTGGGGAGCCGAAGACCTCACGATGGAACTGGGTGGGACGCACTCGCGCTTCCTCGTAGACGAGGGCGCACCCTCTGGCCGGCCCGGGCCCTACCGTGACACCATGCGTTTAGCTCGGGCAACCATGCATTTGCACGCATCTGCATGGGGCAAATTCACCATTGATGCCGTGCATGCAGACTTTAATGACGAGGCGGGGATGTTTGCCGAAGCGGTCGATGCCGCCCGCAGTGGCTTTGCCGCCAGCGCGTGCATTCACCCGCGACAGGTGGCCACTGTCCGCAAGGCTTACCAGCCGGATCCAGGGCAGCTCGAATGGGCGCGCCGTGTGGTGGACGAGGCCGCTTCGTTCCCCGGAGCCTTCAAACTCGACGGGCAGATGATTGACGCGCCGCTGATCGCCCAAGCTAGAAGGATTCTCAATCGTGGGGGTCAAGCAAACTAGCGCACCTGTCGGCGCGGTCGGCCGGAAGGTCCGCGCCGACAACGCGCAACGCGGCGTCAGCAAGCATGATTGCTAATTCAGGCAACGCGGTGCCGCCACTGGGGTCGAAGGGTGCTTTGCCATCGTTGGGGCGCATGTCTGTCACGGATAATGCGATGTGGAAGGGCAGGTCGTTCAGTGCGGATTCGAGCGGCGCGCCTGTGATGTCCGCTGAGAACTGGCGGAATGTTGCCCGCAGGCCGGCACGCTGCGCATGGAATTCGGCAAAATCCTCGGAGGCGGCAACCGGCAACTGATACAGCTTGCCGATGTTCCACCGTTGCGACAGCAACAGCCGAGTTTCCGCCGCGACTAGCGACCACAGGCGCAGCTCCGGGGTGAGATCCCCGATGGTGCTGAACCGCTCCGCTAGCTCCACCGCCGGATTGACGGTCGAATTGAGCAGGGTGAGGAAGATTTCCGTCTTTGAAGGGAAGTAGTAGTACAAGGAGGCTTGACGGATCCCCACAGCATCGGCGATTTGGTGGGTGGAGGTTGTTGCAAAACCCTGGGTGGTGAACAGCTCTGCTGCGGCATCCAGGATTTCCTCGCGGGCGGTGCCACCGCGACGGCGCGGGCTGTTTTTGCGCGGGCGTCCAACGTTACCGGCCATGGTGTTCCTCCTCGCTTCGGGTGACGACAGACGCGATCACTTCGGAAATCATGCGGGCTGATGCCCCATAGGCGCTGCGATGAATGTGGGACAAGTCGTCGATGAAGTCAGCGTGGCTACGGTTTTTCCACTGCTCCAGGTCGATTTTTATGCCGGTGCGCCAGGCATCAAGAACGTATTCGGATTCGTCGACCGACAGGGCAGGGCTGTGCAATCGGTCGGGGGTGTATCCGGAGGCGGTTGCTGCCCGCACTGCCGCCCACCGCGCCAAGGCTACGCATGGATTAATGACGTCGCGTCGTACGTCGGCAGTTGCGTCTCTATCTGGCATCCCGCCAACAAAAGTGACCGCCCGGGGGCGTGCTGCTGATGCGTCGGCCAGGAGCAACTGTTCCAGCGAGGGGTCGATGGGCTGGTTGGTGGGGGAGTCTGCGTAGAGGGCGCGTTGCGACCCATTGCCTGCGTGGTTGGCGTCAGCCAGGCTGGGGCGGGTGACAAACGACACCGTCTGGCTGCGGCCATGGTGCGCCCCGTCGGCGTTAATGCTGCGGGCCAGGGAGTGGATTTCTTGCAGATAATCTTCGATACGCGCTAGTCGATCTGTTGCAGGGATTGAAGCCAGGCCTGGATCATGGGCCGTCAGAGCTGCGGGATCCTGCTCTAGTGCTTGGGCACGGAGCGTCGACGGGTGGGGTGTATTGGTGGGGAGGACGAGCACTATGGGGCTTGTTGGTAGCCCCTCCCCACGGGAAAAATCCCCACCTAGTTCTACAGCGTCGGGCAGGACGGCAAGACCATTGATGCGTGGTACGGCGGTGGCGGGGGAGTGAAACACGTTGCGGACCACGTCACAGTACCAGCTCATCAGTAGTGTTGGGTCGCCGGAGTGGTCGAGGGCATTATGGAGCAGATGGTGTGCTTCGCTGAGGATGCCCCGCGCATGGGAGTGCGTGCGGCAGGCGGTGGCCTCGCGCGAGAGTTCGACTAGCGATTCATGAAGCACGCGTGCACTGATCCTTTCGACTGTTTGGAATGCTCATAGACTACCAGTGAGTTTCTACTCTGGTTGGATGAGGTGGGTGCATAAAAAGCTCCCCCCAAGTACATACTCGGGGGGAGCTTTGGTGGCTTGTCGCCGCAGTTCTAGCCTGGGCCCAATGCAAACCATTGGTTCAAGTTAAAGACATGCGGCTAAAGAGCCCGCTGTCATCTTCTAACGTTGACCGTGCCTTTAGCGGCTGGTGAACGGCAGGAGAGCCATTTCGCGTGCGTTCTTCACGGCAGTAGCAACCTGACGCTGCTGCTGCGGGGTGAGGCCGGTGACGCGACGTGAGCGGATCTTACCGCGGTCGGAAATGAACAGACGCAGGGTCTTCAGATCCTTGTAGTCAACCTTCTCAATGCCGTTGGCCTTGAGCGGGTTCTTCTTCGGACGGCGGGACTGTTCAATCCGCGCCTTCTTGATGTTGGTGCGCTTCATTGTGAAACCCCTTACCAGCTGGACTTACGAACGCCCGGGAGCTCACCGCGGTGAGCCATCTCGCGGACACGGACACGGGAGAGACCGAACTTGCGGAGGTAGCCGCGGGGACGACCATCGGCAGCGTCGCGGTTGCGAACGCGGACCGGGGAGGCGTCGCGGGGCTGGCGGTTCAGCTCAAACTGTGCGTCCAGGCGCTCTTCGTCGGTGGAGTTCGGGTTCTTGATGATGGCCTTGAGCTCGTTACGGCGCTCCGCGTAGCGGGCGACGATTTCCTTGCGCTGCTCGTTCTTGGCGATCTTAGACTTCTTAGCCATGAATTAACGCTCCTCGCGGAATTCGACGTGCTTGCGGACAACCGGATCGTACTTCTTCAAGGTCATACGGTCGGGGTTGTTGCGCTTGTTCTTGCGGGTGACATAGGTGTAACCGGTGCCAGCCGTAGACTTCAGCTTGATGATCGGACGGATGTCATTACGTGCCATCTTTTAGACCTTCTCTCCACGTGCGCGGATCTGAGCAACAACAGCTTCGATGCCGTCGCGGTCAATGACCTTCAGACCCTTGGTGGATACGGTCAAAGTGACCGTACGGCCCAAAGAGGGGACAAAAAACTTACGACGCTGCACGTTGACGTTCCAACGGCGGTTGGTGCGTCGGTGCGAGTGCGAGACGGACTTACCGAAACCCGGCTTGCGTCCCGTGACCTGGCAAATAGCCGACATGGACTTTCTTTCTCCTAGCCGCCCACATCAAAAGACGGCCGCTATGGTGGGCGGCCGAGCCAGCTGACGGGGCGAAAAACGAATAATTCGACAACAGCAAGCGTCAACAATACCGTTTCTAGCCCCAGATGCATAATCGAGGGTGCTGTGCGGTTGCGCGGTGCGCTGTTTGCTGCACTACCTACAGTCGCTAGCTTCGATAGGGCATCAACAGGGCGCATCAACGTGGTGTTCGCACTATATTAAAAAGGTGCGATATCGGCCGCTGCTTACGTGGGTAACCGGCTCGATTTCGGTTTTTGGGGGTCGACGTTGTAACATGCTCGGGTGCGCCGTACGCGGCGTCTCAGCCATTAAAGACTGCTGTGCTGCTATTGGGTACAGTGTCCGCAATGTGCAGACCTCGTTGCCATCTTCTTAGCTAAAGAAGTGGCCTCGTGGCTCTGAGGCCCGGCGCGGCTACTTAAGTTTTAGCGTCAGCGCGCGCCGAACGGCTATACATTATGGCGTTTATGGCCTTGAGCCGTCGTAAACCACTCTTACTTGATCGTTTAAGGGATGAGAATGAAGAAGGATATCCACCCCGACTACCACCCGGTGGTCTTCCAGGATGCGGGTACGGGTCACCAGTTCCTGACCCGTTCCACCGCTAAGTCTGACCGCACCACCCAGTGGGAAGACGGCAACGAGTACCCGCTGATTGTCGTTGACGTCACCAGCGAGTCCCACCCGTTCTGGACCGGTGCTCAGCGTGTCATGGACACCGCTGGTCGTGTCGAGAAGTTCCAGCGTCGCTACGGCAACCGTGCCCGTCGCGCTAAGAAAGCTTAAGGAGGGTAGAAAACAATGGCAGTTCCGAAGCGTCGTATGTCGCGTGCAAACACCCACGCTCGTCGTTCCCAGTGGAAGGCCGACAATGTTGCCCTCCAAGAGGTCACCATCAACGGTCGTTCCCACCTGATCCCCCGCCGCCTGGTCAAGGCCGCGAAGCTGGGTCTGGTTGACGTTGAGCAGTTCTAAGCTCGACTTCTAAACGAATTCCTTAAAGTCCCCCCATGTAGGTCCCTGATCCAGGGCACATGGGGGACTTTTGCGTTAGTTGCACACAACGTGTTTGACTGATTTACACAGTTTGTTTTAACCCCACACCACTATTTCTCCGTGGTTGCTGCACGCAGTCCAGATGGCTTTCGTAGCCTATCGGCGACTTCGGTATCGCCCCAATCCTCGAAGGCGGATGTTGTACATGAAGGTCCTCGTTGTTGATGATGAACAGGCAGTGCGTGAGTCACTGCGCCGTTCGCTAGCGTTCAACGGCTACAAGGTATCGCTGGCCGGTGATGGCGGCGAAGCACTCGAGGTGATTCGGGCGGAGGAGCCCGACCTAGTCATCCTCGACGTCATGATGCCCAATGTTGACGGATTGGAAACCTGCCGCTTTTTGCGCAGCAGTGGTGACGACCGGCCGATTTTGCTCCTGACCGCCCGCGATGGGGTGTCCGATCGCGTAGCCGGTTTGGACGCCGGAGCTGACGACTATTTGCCCAAGCCCTTCGCCCTCGAAGAGCTTCTGGCCCGTGTGCGCTCCCTTCTGCGCCGTGCCGCCAGCATCGACGCCACCAATGCTTTGAACGCGGCAGGTGAAAACAGTAGTGTGCTGTCTTTTGGCGATCTTAAAGTCGATACGGATTCCCGCGAGGTTTATCGCGGCAACCGTCCTATTTCTCTGACCCGCACAGAGTATTCCCTTTTGGAACTGCTCGTGGCTCACCCCAGGAAGGTGCTGTCCCGCGATGAGATCTTGGAAGCGGTGTGGGGCTACGAGTTCCCGACTTCCGGCAACGCCCTCGAGGTGTACATCGGTTATTTGCGGCGCAAGACGGAAGCAGAGGGCGAGCCGCGCTTGATCCACACCGTCCGCGGCGTCGGCTATGTTTTGAAAGAAAACCCCAACGACGCAGCCTAGGGTCTGCTCGTGGGGTGGTGATGTTTTCCCTCACGCGGAGGAATGTGCATGCTGAGGCGACTTGTCGAGCGAGCGGTCGGGGGCGAAGACATAGTAGACCCCCGAAGCTGGTCACGCCGCGTCTCTCTGCGCTGGCAGCTGTCAGCAATGTTGGCGTCCATGGTGGCACTGTCACTGGGGATGATGATCCTCGTCGCCTATTTGACGCTGTCCGCATCCCTTGCGCACAATGTTGACCAGGATCTCAAAGAGAAGGCGATGTCGCTGATTTCCAAGGTGGAATCGAGCGATTTTTCCCACGATCCTGGCCTGCTCATCAGTGAGTTCAAAGAGTACAACCCGGACATTCGCATCGCCTACTTCCCACCGCACTCCTTTTCCGGTATCGGTGACAACATTCCGCTGTCGGAAGAACTTTCCGTGGTCGACGGAGCAAAAAGTGAAAACATCCGCACATTCCAAAACGAACGCATCCTGTCGCAACGCTCCCCGGAAGGCGCGACCTTTATTCTGGCTGAGAACATGGAAAGCACTCAGCAGCTGACCTCTTCCCTAGGATTCGCCCTATTGTTTGTTGGTGGCGTTGGCATTTTCGTGTCCGTCATGGCTGGTGCAGTAGCCGCACAAGCCGGTCTGCGCCCCATCAGCCGCCTGCAAAGCGCTGTTGATTACGTCGCGACGACCGACGACTTGCGCCCCATTCAGGTCTATGGAGATGACGAAATTGCGCAACTGACCCGCAGTTTCAACTTAATGCTTGCGGCTTTGCAGAACTCCCGCGACCGTCAGACGGCCCTTGTTGCCGACGCAGGTCACGAACTCAAGACGCCTCTGACCTCTCTGCGAACCAATATCGAACTGCTCATGCTGATTACAAAATCGCCCAACGCATCGGTCAGTGAGCAGGACCGCGAAGATCTTGAGCGCGACGTCATTGCTCAGATGGAGGAATTAGCGTCACTGGTTAACGATCTGGTCGACCTTGCCAGGGAAGAATCCAACGAGCACTCAGCAGAACCCGTGGACCTCAGTGAAGTCATTGACGGGGCACTAGACCGCGTCCGCCGCCGCCGCGTCGATGTGGATTTCCACGTGTCGACCTTCCCTTGGGAACTACAAGGAGACCCTTTCGCCCTCAACCGTGCGATGGTCAACCTACTCGACAACGCTGCGAAATGGTCGCCGGCCAACGGGATCGTCGAAGTAACCATGAACCGCACACCGTGGGGCGGCTGCGAGTTGCTCATCGGCGACTCGGGCCCAGGAATCCCTCTGGCAGAACGACACAAAGTATTTGAACGCTTCTACCGGGCTATCGAATCCCGAAGCATGCCGGGTTCTGGCTTGGGGCTGGCGATTGTCAAGCAAGTAATTACCAAGCACGGTGGCACAATCAGCATTGGTGACTCTAGAATGGGCGGAGCGCTCATCCGTATAGGATTGCAACCAGAAAGGCTGCTTGCCGACCGAGACACCCAGCTCGGCGACACCCCCAACTAAACTGCGGGTTACTCCCAGCAAACCCCCAGCAACATTAGATAAATATCTGATCTCCACCCGAGAACCATTACAGCAGACAGCGTGAGGATAGAAGTCATGAACAACAAACCTGAAGACTTCCGAAGCGTCAACAATCCCTACGGGCAGGCAGTACCCGCCCCGCAGCCGCACGCCTACCCGGGCCAGCCCACCCAACAGTTCGGCCAGGCCCAGCCCGCAGGGCAACAGCCCTACACCCAACCCCAGCCCGAGGCGCACTACAACACGCAAAGCCAACCTGAGGCTCAGTACAACCCGCAAGGGCAACACTCCGCCTACGGCAGCAACACCGCAGAGCCCACGCGCCAGTACGAACAATTCGAACCCCAGATGGGCGGCAACACTGGAAGCGGCGGTATGCAGACCGACAATCAGGGTGGAGGCTTTGGGGATCAAGGTATGCCCCAAGGGCCAGCAACCGCCGCAGCACCGGAGCCGAAGAAGCGGCGTACCTTGGGCATGCCCGCCGTCCTATCACTGATGCTGGTCTCCGCGGTGGGGGCGGGATCTGCAGTCGGCCTGGGGCTGAGTGCTGCAAACCAACACAATGATAACTCCCATGTTGTGAACGCACTCAACGAACCCGCTGTGCAACGAACCGGAACCACCGAACCTGGTGACGTCGAGCAGGTGGCCGCCAATGTGCTGCCCTCCGTCGTGAGTATCCGCGTATCCAGCCGTAATGCCGTCGAAGAAGGATCGGGCTCGATCATTTCCTCTGATGGCTACGTGCTTACCAACAATCACGTCGTCGGTAGCGCAGCCCAAGGCAGCGACATTCAAGTCACCCTTAACGATGGTTCCACCATGGATGCCGATTTTGTTGCAGGTGACGCCGAAGCCGATGTCGCCGTCATCAAAATCCGGGGAGCCAACGACTTGCCCGTCATCAGCTTCGGTGATTCAAGCCAGGTTCGGGTGGGCCAGCAAGTTGTTGCTATCGGTTCGCCCCTGGGCTTGTCTGCCACCGTCACCACCGGTATCGTCAGTGCGCTGAACCGGCCTGTGCGTGCCTCTGGCGGTGACGGTGGAGAATCCTCCCTCATTGACGCCATCCAAACCGACGCCGCCATTAACCCCGGCAACTCCGGTGGCCCCCTGGTCGACATGAATGGCAACCTCATCGGCATGAACTCGGTGATTGCCTCCATGAGCAACGGCCAAGGACAGGCTGGCTCCATCGGTTTGGGCTTCGCGATCCCAGTCAATCAGGTTCGTCGTCTAGCGCAGCAGCTGATCGACAATGGCCGAGTGTCCCAGCCGAAGATCGGCGTGAGCCTTAACCCCAACGATCGCTACCGAGGGGCATTGATCGCCGATGTTGCTAAGGGAAGCCCCGCAGATGAGGCAGGCTTGCGGCCAGGTGAATTAGTTGTCGGCGTCAACGACCGGGTGATTGATAGCAACGATGCGTTGATCGCTGCTATTCGAGGCTTTGAATTCGGTGACACCATCACCCTCAAAGTTCGCACCAGCGACGATCAAAAGCCCCGCGAGGTTCAGGTAACTCTCCCGGCTGAATAGTGGCCACGCAGTCGGTTTCTGGGGGCCTGCTGGGCGCTTGACCGGACGTGCACCCACAAGGCACACTGTAACGGCACCCAAAACAACGCGAAGGAGTAGAACAGCTGTGACTGGACAGACCGGACACCTCGGCAGCCTTGAAGACATCGTCGAGCCGGACGACAACCTCCTTCGCGAGACCGAAGCGGAAAGCACAATCCCCCCAGTTCGTCGAGCAATCGTCGTGCTGGTTAGCGACTCCGCCATGGATAGTGACGACCGCACAGGCGACCTAGTGACTGAGTTGCTCAGTGAAGACAACTTCGAGGTTGATGGTGTTGTCAGCGTCGCCGCCAAACGATCAACAATCCGTAAGGCCATCGAAACCGCAGTGGTCGGTGGAGCAGACCTGGTGGTCACCATCGGTGGAACCGGGGCAGGCCCCCGCAACAAAACCCCCGACGCTACCCGCGCGGTACTCGACCAGATCCTGCCGGGCATCGCTCAAGCATTGCGGGCCTCAGGTCTGGCGTGTGGAGCTATCGACGCCTGCACCTCCCGCGGTATCGCCGGTGTGTCCGGCTCCACCGTGATCGTCAACCTCGCCCCCTCTCGTGCAGCAATCCGCGATGGCATGGCAACCCTCGGCCCACTTGTGCATCACGTCATTGACCAGCTGCAGCAGTGGACGTGTGACTAATCCACGCCGTGCAATCACCTCGACGACCGGGACGACGTAGGGCAGTACGCCCATCGGATGCCGCCAACATTGATCGAAGTTGGGACCGTGAAGACGCCCTCGAAATAATCTCTGAGGGTGGGCGTAAGGCCCACCCACGAGATTCTGGCGAGCAACCAGCAGCTGATCCGCAGCAGGGGCTGAGTGAAGAGTTCTGGAAAAGCCAGCGTCCGCCCCATTGGGGATAACAAGGGGATAGTAGGGGATTGCAGACAGTAAAAACCCCGGTGGCTGGGCCGTTTTCACGGCAACCACCGGGGTTGAGTCACACACTGGGGGTGAACCCCAGAGAGATTGCTAATTACTGCTTAGCAAGCAGGTCGCGGATCTCGGTGAGCAGCTGGGTCTCGACGGGAACCGGAGCTTCTTCGTCGGTCTTGGTGCCCTGGCGTGCTTCCTGGAGCTCCTTTATCTTGTTCATCGGCAGAACGATGACGAAGTAGACAACGGCAGCGATCAAGATGAAGTCGATAGCAGCGTTGATGACTGCACCGAAGTTAACGAAGGTAGCTTCGTTGCCTTTCTTGATGAAGAAGCCGAGGCCGGGGCCATCCGCGGAGCCGAGGGAAGCGATCAGCGGCTGGATGAGGTTCTCGGTGAAAGCGGTCACGATGGCGGTGAATGCGCCACCGATGACGACTGCGACGGCGAGGTCAACAACGTTGCCGCGCATGATAAAATCTTTAAAACCCTTAAGCAAGGTGTGCTCCTTGGTGTAGCTGTGTAATTGTCGTGCAGCGCACGTATGGCTGGCACTCTCTGGCCCTGTGCCAAAGTAACCGCCCATAGCTTAACGAAATATTAACGTTTTACCTATAGCAGAAACGCTATCCCTGAGCCCTTGCCCCCGTAATCACCACGGCCAGCGGTGTACCCAGTGAAGCCGTAGCAACGTCACGCGCTTGGTCTGCAGGTAGCGACAACAACACTTTGGGTGAGACATGCGAGCCACCTTTATCCGAGGACCGATCCACCAAAACTACTCTTCCACCTGCAGCAATAATCTGCGCTGCTTGTCCTTCGTCGGTCGCGATCACGATGTCGACAATGTCACCGGGGTGGAGCAGCTCCGCTAATTCGGGGTGTGCAAGATGTAGGGGTACCAAGTTAAGTAGGCTGTCTTTATTATTTTCTGTGTTTGTTATCACCACAGGGCTGTTCTGTGGGTCCGACAGGACCTTAGAGAAGCTCAACACCTCCCCCCGAGACATGGTGCTGGTGGCGATCATCCCTTCAATATCCCCAATGTTCTCAGGCTCCGGGCGGGCGTCTTCAGATAGGAACCGTTCGGGTATCGGCGCTGTAGTGAGATCCTCCGCAGTGATCACAGCGCCGGCGTCGACCTGGCGAGCAAACACCACGACCGGCTGCACCTGGGTAGTGCGCGCATGAACGAGCGAAGCGATGGCAACCGCGAATAACATCAGTGCCGCAGCTTTGCGCAACAAAGAGGTGCGCCGCCAACCGGGATGGCGCACGTTAGCCAAGAGCGTGGAGGAACGAACGGAACGAGCACGAAAAGAAGAATTCATGCATATATAGACGTCACCTGGCCGCCATGTGGTTCCCACCCAGCCCCGAGGTGAGCACCAGATCGACTGGAGCGTCGTGGGGTTCAGCGAACACCGTATCAACCACCTCATGATCGTGTACGAGAGCAGCAACCAATGGACGCGCAGATCGGCGCGCAGGTGTTTGAACACCAGTACCCACGCCTGCAGCCCCGAGTGCACGATCATAAAAACCAGCACCACGCCCGAGACGCTCGCCGGTTGCAGTGCAGGCCAACGCTGGAACCACAAAAATATCAATATCGGTGACGTCCACTGTAGGAAGGCACTCGCGAGGCTCCAGCAGACCGAAAGCCCCCGGCGCAAGATCCTCCATGCGTTCATACACATGCCAGGCCATCAACCGCCCAGGAAGCACCCGCGGCAACACCACCGTCACCTTTACACCGGCCTCCCAAAAAGCTGAACGGAGAGCCTGAACAAACACCCCGGGCTTGGCTGCGCCCGATTCATCCACGCACCAGCCGGGCTCGCCGACATCCGGCGCATACGCGGCAAGCGTCACAACCGAGTCAGTCGATGCCCCGACCCTGCTACGCCACTGCGGCACAATCCCCTCAGCGACCCTGCTGGCACAGCGGGTTGCTGCATCCACAGTGTGCGACGCGGCGTCATCACCTAAAATTGCCCTGGTGGCCAGAAGCTTCCGTCGAAGCGCGTCCTTATCCTTCCGCGACATAGTCGGATTCTAACCCCGCCCCGGCCTGGTTAGCGTCCGGGCAGGCCTCGGCGCGCTACCCTTAAGCCATGAATTTGCCAATCCACGAGCACAAGTATGCGGTCAAGACGGTAGTCGTGCCCGCGGCCGGACTAGGCACCCGATTTTTGCCGGCGACGAAAACCGTCCCCAAAGAGCTACTACCCGTGGTTGACACCCCAGGAATCGAACTGATCGCAGAAGAAGCCGCAGCCCTTGGGGCTACGCGACTAGCCATCATCACAGCACCCAAAAAACAAGGCGTGCTTGCACACTTCGACCCCTACGTAGAACTCGAAGAAACGCTGGAACAGCGCGGAAAAACAGAACAGCTCAACAAGGTCCGCCGCGCCCCAGAGCTGATCAGCGCAGTGCCCGTCGTCCAACAACGCCCACTGGGCCTCGGCCACGCGGTGGGGCTAGCAGAAGAGGTACTTGACGAAGACGAAGATGTCGTCGCTGTCATGCTCCCCGACGACCTTGTGCTGCCCATGGGAGTCATGGAAAAAATGGCCGACGTACGCGCCCAATACGGCGGCAGCGTGCTTTGTGCCTTCGACGTGCCACGCGATGAAGTAAGCAACTACGGCGTGTTCGACATTGCCGACACCGACCGAGACGACGTCAAAAAAGTCCTCGGAATGGTGGAAAAACCAGCACCTCAGGACGCGCCCTCTACCTTCATCGCCTCCGGACGATACCTACTGGACCGTGCTATTTTTACCGCCATCAAACAGATCGGTGTCGGCACCGGTGGGGAAATTCAACTCACCGACGCCATCCAGTGGCTCATCGACCAAGGACACCCCGTCCACATCGTCGTGCACGAAGGCAAACGCCACGATCTCGGCAACCCTGGCGGCTACATCCGAGCGTGCGTAGAGTTCGGATTGAACCACCCCACCTACGGCCCTGGCTTGCGGCGCTACCTCACAGCGCTACTCCAAGAACAACCAGACGGTGGACTATAGATGCTTGAGACTCATCCCGGTGCACGTTAACAGTCGTGCTGCCGCGCCACCACAGGGTGCGGACATACCGGGGAGTGTTAGAAGACAAGGAATGAGGTAGGTCAGTGCGCAGCGTCGAAGAGCAGCTCGCTATTGTCACCGCGGCGGCAAGAGCACCCGAGCCGGTGCGTTTGGCGCTGACTGAGTCCCTAGGGCTCATGTGCGCTGAGGAAGTCCAAGCCACACGCCCCCTTCCTGGTTTCGCTCAGGCCGCGATCGACGGCTATGCCGTGCGCGCAGTCGACGTCGGGGGAGAGCGGCCCATCGTTGCCCGGGATCGTGGCCAAGAGCAGCCAGCCAAGCCCCGGGCCGTCGAAGGCTTAGGGCCGCTGCCCGTCGTCGGGGAAGTCTCCGCAGGCTCCGGTCAACCGCTCAGGCTTCAGCCCAAACAAGCCGTCCGCGTGCACACGGGCGCGCCTCTTCCCGCGTTGGCTGATGCGGTGTTGCCCTTGGAATGGTCGGATCGTGGCACCCGGCGTGTAAAGCCGGTCAAAGTGGTGCGATCTGGGGATTTCGTGCGCCACCCCGGCGACGATATTCGCCCCGGTGATGTTGCGGTGAGCCCCAACTCAATCCTGGGCCCGGCACAAATCGGTTTGCTGGCTGCAGTCGGCAGGTCGAAAGTTCTGGTCTATCCGCGACCGCGGGTCAGCATCATGTCCTTCGGTTCAGAGTTCGTGGACATCGACCGCGAACCAGGCCTGGGCCAGGTGTATGACGTCAACAGTTACGCCCTTGCGGCCGCGGCGAAAGACGCGGGTGCGGATGTGCACCGTGTCGGGATCATCGACGGGGAGCCCCGCCGCCTTGCTGAAATTATTGAGGCTCAATTGTTGCGCAGTGAAGTTCTGGTGATTTCCGGCGCTGTGGGTGGTGCGGGTTCGCGCCGTATCCTCGAGGTGTTGGAGGGACTCGGTCGCATCGACACCACCCGTGTAGCCATGCACCCTGGGTCGGTTCAGGGCTTTGGTTTGCTAGGCGAGGCCGAAATCCCGACCTTCTTGGTGCCCAATAATCCTGTGGCTGCGCTGGTTGCTTTCGAAATTTTTGTGCGCCCCTTGATCGGTGCGGCATTGGGGAAGACGACGTCGCGTCGTCGTACGGTTCGCGCGCGTTCCTTGGGTCATCTGCAGTCGCGGGTGGGACGCCGCGGGTTTATTCGCGCACGACTCATGCGGGATGCACAAACCCAGGATTACCTCGTGGAGGGAATGGGCGGTGCTACAGGCGCCCCGGCACACTTGCTCGCTGGTATGGGGCAGGCCAACGCGTTGATCAGGATCCCCGAGCATGTCTCCGAGGTGCGTCCGGGTGATGTAGTTGAGGTGCTGTTTTTAAGTCAAGGGGCTTGATCAGTTCCTGATGTGTGCGTTTGCGTGGAACAGGCTGGGGGATCCAAGTAGGCAACCCCATGCCCAGCACCCGGGCTGGCCAGAGAATACCCCCGCCGTCGTCGTACGTTCCCGCCCAGGGGCGTTGGCCATCTCTGGTGGGCAAGCGCAGGGGATCACAGTGCGTCTGCGGCCCTTGCGCACATCCGACGGCTCGGCCTGGCGCACCATGCGTGTGCGCAATGAGCACCGGCTGCGCCCCGTCGAACCAACGGTTGTTGGCTCGTGGGAGTCCGTCCACAGCAGGGTTGGGTGGTGGCGATTTTTCCTACAGAATCATGAGTCAGCGCAGATGGGGGCCTCTATTCCATTCGTCATTGATGTTGATGGATGTTTTGCTGGCCAGCTGATGATCGGTGGGATCAGCCGTGGCGCACAGTCGGAATGCTGGTTGGGTTACTGGGTGGACGAATCTTTCGCGGGCAGGTCAGTGGCGACTGCCGCGGTGGCCCTGGCGGTCGACCACGCAACCACGCGGCTTCAGTTGAGGCGTGTGACGGCGACGTGCCTGCCCGACAACGAGGCCTCACAGGCGGTGCTACGCGCCAATGGTTTCGTGCAGGAGGGGTTGTTGCGCAAGTATTTACACATCGATGGGGCACCAGAGGACCACCTGTTGTTTTCGCGCCTGGCGGAAGATTTTGCCGATTCCGCCGTGGAGTTTTTGGCCCGCCATGGCCGTGTTGTTGCTGATTACGGCGTGGGATGATCGATCGATGGGGTTGGGTCGATAAGTTTAGGCGCAGTATGTCTGCTTAATACCTGTCCGCGCCTGTGCGGGCGGGTGGTGTTTAGCTAAAGAAAGGTCGGGTGGGCTTGGTGTCCGCAACCCTCGTGATTGGCCTGATTGTGGTAATGTGGTTGTTTGTTTTGGCGCCGTTGTTGCTGCGTTCGCAGAGGCCGATGAGCCGCACCAATGACTCTTTCGAGCAAACTCGTGTGGTCTTCGAGGGGGGTCGTGATGCTCCCCCTCAGCGTGCTCGTTTGGCTCGTGCGCGTCGTGGGGTGGAGACCAATCTTTTGGACGACTACGTCGACGATTATGACGATATTTATGACGCCGCGAAGGTGCAGGCAGCAGGCGAACGCGACGTCATTGATAACGCAGATGATGTGGTCTTGGAAGATTACGAGGAGGGCTTGGCGCGTCCGAATTTTGGTTTCTTTACTGGGCTGTCCTCGAAGCTCGGTTGGGGTTCGCGCCGCGCTGAGCAGGTAGAAGCCTCTGTAGACGAGGCAGACGTCGAGCAGACAGAAGCGGACGATCTTGATACCGACTTCGCACCCGTCGACGAGTCGCTTGAGCTGGAAAAACAAGTCGATGCAGACGCCGACGCACAGGTTGAAGCAGATAGTGATGCCGACGCCGAGGCTTGTGAAGACGGGGATGTTGTCGAGCCTGAGATTTTCGACGAGCGAGATCTCGATCTGCGCGATGACAGCGAGGCCATGGCCGACACCATCGTGATCGAAGCCCAAGACATCTACGAGATGGATGATTCTTTCGTCGGCCCGGCTGACATTCTGGACCGCCGCGCAGAACTGGATGATTTCGAGGCCGATGCTCAGGCTGCGGCCGCCCAGGAAACCGGGGCAGATGCTGCGGCCGAGTACGACGCAGTTGATTCAGACGCTTACGCGGCTGACGAGGTCTACGACGATGAGCTCACGCACCTGGATCCGGAGGACCTGGAGTTCGCTGCTCGCCGACGCGGCCGCGGTGGCTTCGATCCAGAGCGGGATGCGCAAATCCGCCAGTCGCACTACCAGCGTCGTCAGCGCACCGTCATGGGTTTGGTGGCGTTCATCGTGGTTGCAACAATCGCCGCGGTTGTGGCTGGCGGCTGGATGTGGGTCGCGCCTGCTGTTGGTGTGGTGGTTCTGTTTAGCTACATGTCTGGTCTTCGCCGGCAGGTTAAGGTCGAAGATCAGTTGCGTGCTCGCCGTATTGCCCACATGAAGCGTGCGCGTTTGGGTGTTCGTACGGTCAGCGATGAGCAGTATGGAGTGCCGGCCCACTTGCGTCGTCGCGGTGGCGTGGTGCTGCAAATTGATGATGACAGCCCGGACTTCGTTGATCTTGAGGTAGTCGATTACACCTTTGATTCCGGTGAGGATATTACCGGGGGCCAGTATCGTGAACAGCAGCATGCCGGCTAGGCAGTGGGTGCGTGAGGATGCACGGAGCCGGGTGATCCTATGAATAAACCTGCTGTGCGTGATGGAGCCTTGTTCGTTTTGAGGCTTGTGCTGGGCTTTGTCTTTATTGCCCACGGTTGGCAGATTTTGTTCGCTGATGGTGCCGCTGCGACGGCCCAGATTTTCGCGGCGGCAGGGGTTCCTCAGGCGCAGATGTCTGCCTGGGTGGCGGGGGTGTCGCAGCTGGTGGGCGGTTCAATGTTGATTGTCGGGTTATTGACGACTGCCGTGGCAGGGGCGTTGGCGTTGTTGGTGTTGGCGGCGGCGTATTTTGTGCATTTCGACCATGGGGTGTTTGTCACCAACAATGGGTTTGAGTATGTGTTGGTGTTGATGGCGTCGTTGATGATGATCGTGGTGTTTGGTTCTGGCCGCGCGTCGCTTGATGCGGTATTGGGGTAGGTTGCGGCGTGCTTGATTGTGCTCGTATGCAGGCGGCATTGTCTGCGCGTCTGGATGGGGAACCTTCGGGCATTGATGACGATGTGCTGGATGCGCACGTGTCGATGTGCGAGCAGTGCCATGCCTTTGTGGAAGGCGCAGCCCGCTTGAATCGCCATTTGGCGGTCAGCATGGTGCCTGAGGTACCTGTGGATTCTGAGCGTTTGCAGCAGGTTGTTCTTTCGGGTGTTGACGTCGCGGGGGTTGGGCGGCGCGGTGCTGTTCTGCTTGCTTTTGCGCGTGTGGCGTTGGTTGTCGTGGCTGTGGGCTACGTTGCGTGGGCGTTGCGTCTGTTGGGGGATTCGGCCACTTCGGTTGCGGTTGAGCAGGGTATTGCTCGTTTGGTGAGCGATGCTGCTGCGGTGCGTTTGGCGTTGGCCTTTGGTTTGGTGTGGTGTGCCTGGCGTCCGCGTGCTGTGGGGTCGGTGTTGCCGGTGTTCGGGGCGTTGTTTATGTTCAGTTCGGGTTTCGCGGCCAGGGACGTGATGGTGGGGCAGGCGTCGTCTGGCCAGTTGTGGGGGTTAGTGATGTTGTGTGCGTCTGTTGTAGTGATGGTTGTTGTGTGGCTGTCTGATCGCGGGTGGGCTGAGATTGTACGCACCTGGAAGTCTTTGCAGTCCAGCCCTGCTTAGCGCCAGCTGGGTAGCCACAGCATGGACTGGTAGTACCACTCGGGCACGGTGATGCCGTAGAGCAAGGGGGAGAAGAAGAGGAACGCGGCGACGACGAGTGCTAGGTAGCCTTGGGCGATTCTGCGTTTCAGTGCACTGTCGCTGGTGATCAGTTGACTGGTGATGATGGCGATGATGATGATGCTAAAAGGCACCAGTACGGTTGCGTAGAAGAAGTACATTTGCCGGTCGGATTCCAGCATCCATGGCAGCCAGCCGGCGAGAAAAAGTCCCAGGGGTAGCCAGTAGTGGTTTTCGCGGCGTGCGATTGCGGCCCACAGTGCCCAGAGTAGGACGGGGACGGTGACCCACCAGATCGGTGGTGTGCCGAAGAGGTAGACGACGCGGGAGCAGCTGGTGGTGCCGAGGCAGCTCAGGTCGTGTGCGGAAGAGTACAGGATGGGGCGGGTGGCGGCTAGCCATTGCCAGGGCTTGGATTCCCACGGGTGTTGGTGGCCGGAGCTGTTGGTCAGGGTGGTGTGGAAGCGCAGCACGCTGGCGTGGTAGTACAGCCAGTTGGATATGCCGGTGGGCAGTAGGTCGTAGAGTCCGCCGGTTGCGCCGTTGCTTTGTTCTGCGTGCCGGTAGACGCCGGTTTCGGAGGCGAACCAGGCGCGCCAGCTCCAGGCGTAGATGGCGATGGGCAAGATGACGAGGCTTGCGAAGGCGCTGGGTGCGTCGCGTAGGAGAACGCCGGGCAGTGGGGCGCGGATGCCCGCGCGGCGTCGTAACCAGTAGTCGGCGCCGACGCTGATCAGTCCGAAGAAGGCAATGTAGTACAGCCCGGACCATTTCACCGACAGTGCGAGTCCCAGGCAGAGGCCGGTGGTGAAGCGCCACCATCGGAACCCTATGCGTGGTCCAAGGATTCCCCATTGGAGGCTTGAGGGGTAGCCGGGTTGGTAGGGCACGGTGGTGTCGGCGATGGTCGTTTCTAGTCGGGTGGTGACGTCGCGTCGGTCAAGCACCCAGGCCCATGCAGCAAGGATGACAAACAGGGTTTGGAAGATGTCGAGCATCCCGTAGCGGGAGATCACCAGTAGCACTCCGTCGAAGACGGCGAGTAGACCGGCGATGGTCATCACCATGGTGGAGCGAGTGAGGCTTCGTGTGAGTCCCATGATCGCGAGAACCACGAGGATTCCGACAAGTGCTGCGCTGATCCGCCAGCCCATGGGGGTGTATCCGAACAGAGTGTTGCCCCAGGCCATGATTTGTTTGGCAAGGGGCGGGTGGACGACCAGTCCGTAGCCGGGGTTGGATTCGATGCCGCCGGTAAGCGGGTTGGTGGCGGATACTGCGATGTCGAAGGCTTGGGGCGCGTAGTGTTTTTCGTCGAAGACGGGGGTACCGTCGCCGGTGATTGCGGTGAGCCCGATGAGTCGGGTGATGGCGGCGAGTGCGGTGATTGTTGCCAGGCTGATCCAGTCGGCGCGGGTCCATTGTGGGGAGCTTGTGGCGCCCCCCTGGCTGGCGCCGGCGGGGGCCTGTTGGGGTTGTTTGGTGAGTTCTGCTCCGCGATTCACGGCTTTTAGTCTAGGGGATGTGAGTGGGTATCGTCGGTGCCTTATGCTGGTGGGCATGATCTCTGACGATGCGCCTGCTGCTGCGACCTTGGAAGATGGCTATGTGTTGGGGGTTGTTGTTGCCGGTACTCCTTTGGGTAATGCCGGTGATGCGAGCCCTCGGTTGCAGCGGGCTTTGGCCGTGGCGGATGTGATTGCGGCGGAGGACACGCGGCGCACGCGTGCTCTGTGTGATGCTTTGGGTGTGGTTCCGCGGGGCAAGATCGTGAGCAATTTCGACCATAATGAGGCCTCACGCGTGGAGGGGTTGTTGGAGGTTGCTCGTTCGGGGATGGTGTTGGTGGTTTCTGATGCGGGCATGCCTGTTGTTAGCGACCCGGGTTTCCCTTTGGTGGAGGCCGCCCATGATGCGGGGATTCGTGTGTCTTCGGTTCCGGGGCCTTCGGCTGTGACGACGGCGTTGGCGTTGTGTGGGCTGCGCGTGGGGCATTTTGCTTTTGATGGTTTCGCGCCTCGGAAGCCTGGGGCGCGGCGGGCGTGGTTGGAGTCTTTGCGTGGTGAGCGTCGGGCTGTGTGTTTTTTTGAGTCCCCTCATCGGATTGCTTCGACGCTTGATGACGCTGCGTCGGTGTTGGGGGAGCAGCGTCGGGTTGCGGTGTGTCGCGAGCTGACGAAGGCATTTGAAGAAGTCAAGCGGGGCAGCTTGGGTGAGGTTGCTGCGTGGGCGCAGACGGGTGTGCGCGGTGAGATCACTGTGGTGTTGGAGGGGGCTGCTGCGTCTGCTCAGCCGGTGGGGGAGGACGAGTTGGCGGCCTGTGTGGAAGAGGTTGAGCGTTTGGTTGCTTCGGGGGAACGTTTGAAGTCGGCGTGTGCCTGGGTGGCGGAGCGCGTGGGTGGTGTGTCGAAGAAGCAGTTGTATGAGGCTGTGTTGTTGGCGCGTTCCGAGGGGTAGTTTCTGATGGAGAGCGCCGTGGTGGTGTGTTCTGCGTTACTTTAGTGACCGCATCGGCCGATTGTTATCGTTTCGTGATCTTAGGTCGTTAGGGTGATTGTTAAGTCGTTCTTATTGATTTTCTTAATCGTCGCCACTAGTGGCTATAGGGTTATGTTGCCCAAAAAAGGGAATGTAACAAAATGATAACGAGGAGCTGAGTGGGGGCTGTGAGCCCCGCGGGGGTAGTCTGATCATGTTGATTTCACCCCCGCCACACACCAAGGTGTGTAGGTATGACCAAAAATCCTTCAGAAGAACAACCAGATATTCATACAACAGAAGTATCTGCTTCCCGTGAGCAGCAGGACACTGCCGCCCCGGGACATGCAGCCACCGATGTCGATCACTTCGACGATGTCACAGCGGAGCACGCAGAACACGCGGAAGAAGTCTCTGCCCACAGCCAGTTGGCTGTGCTACTCGACAATCACGAAGAACTCCCGGCGGAGCTCGGTGATGCCGATATCGATGCAGCCTTCGACAACGACGAGGCCGGAATGAACTGGCCCGTTGTGGTCCCCGCTATGGCTGCGGTCCTCGCCGTAGTGGTGTGGGGTTTGGCCGCTTCCGAGTCCTTCAGTAACTTCGCCTCCACCGCGCTGTCGTTCGTGGTGAACAATTTCGGTTGGGCCTTCGTGCTCTTTGGTACCATCTTTGTGTTCTTCATCATCGCTATTGCCGTGTCCAAGTTCGGCCTCATCCGACTAGGCAGACAGGACGAAGCTCCCGAGTTTTCTACCGTGTCCTGGATCGCGATGATGTTCGCGGCCGGCATGGGTATCGGTCTGATGTTCTATGGCACGACCGAGCCGCTAACCTTCTACCGCAATGGCGTTCCGGGCCACACTGAACATGAGGTTGGCACCGCGTTTGCGACCACCCTGTTCCACTGGACTCTGCACCCCTGGTCCATTTACGCCATCGTTGGTTTGGCGATCGCGTACAGCACCTTCCGCATGGGGCGTAAGCAGCTGCTGAGCTCGGCCTTCGTGTCCTTGATCGGCGAGAAGCGCGCCGATGGCTTCCTCGGCGGACTCATTGATGCACTGGCTATCGTGGCCACCGTTTTCGGTACCGCAGCCTCCCTCGGCATTGGTGCTCTACAGATCGGCGCAGGCCTCGAAGCTGCTGGCATCGTGGAAGAAGCCGGAAACAATACTGTTTTGACCATCGTGTTGATCCTGACCCTCGCATTTTTGGTCTCCGCTATGTCGGGCGTGGGTAAGGGTATTCAGTATGTCTCCAACGCCAACATGGTTTTGGCATCCCTGCTGGCCATCTTCGTGTTCGTTCTCGGCCCCACCGTGGCCGTGCTCAACATGGTTCCCACCGCTATCGGTAACTACCTGCAGTCCTTCTTCGAAATGGCGGCCCGCACCGCTGACTCTGCAGACGGCACCGCCGGTGAGTGGCTGTCCGGTTGGACCATCTTCTATTGGGCATGGTGGATTTCCTGGAGCCCCTTCGTCGGTATGTTCCTGGCACGTATTTCTCGTGGCCGCACGGTCCGGGAATTCATCGTGGGCGTGACCTTCATTCCGGCGGCAGTGACCGTCGCATGGTTCGCTATCTTCGGTGGTACCGCTATCCACTTCGAGCAGGCTGATGAGTCCATCTGGGGCGATGGCGATGCTAAGACACAGCTTTTCTCACTCCTGCACTCCCTACCCGGTGGCACTATCGCTGGTTTTTTTGCGATGATCCTGCTGGCAACCTTCTTCATCACCTCCGCCGACTCCGCGTCCACGGTGATGGGGTCGATGTCCATGCATGGCCGCCTGGAGGCTAACCGCTGGGTGACCGCCGCGTGGGGTGCTCTCACCGCAGCGATCGGCCTCACCCTGTTGATCTCCGGCGGTAACGATGCACTGTCCAACCTGCAGTCGGTGACGATTATTGCCGCCAGCCCGTTCCTTTTGGTCATCATTGGTTTGATGTTTGCCCTGGTTCGCGGCATGAGTAACGATCAGCTTTACCTTGACCACAAGGAGCAGCAGCGTTGGGCGATGAAGCTCGCCCAGGAGCGCCGCCACCTGCTGGAGCAGCAGCGCCGCGAACGCCGCAAGGTTGCTCGCAAGCGCCGTGGTGTCCACGCTCCGCACTTGAAGCGCTAAGCCTTAGCTGCCTTCCTCTTTCAGCCGTCCCGCCCCTACTTAGGGGGAGGGGCGGCTGTTTTGGTTGCTGAGTGCTTCACAACCGCTACCATGGTTTGGAACGTGAACTATGTTGCTGGAGGAAGTGAACCTTATATCTGGTTCTTTTCCGAAGCTCCAGCCGAGGGGATGCCCCGGCCGAGGATGAAACCCCAGCGGATGATGACGCCCCAAGCAACCCGATTTTGACGCGTCCTTACCCCTACTTGCAGGTGGTGGATGCCCGCAATGGGGCATACATTGAGGCGCCCCGGGTGAAGATTCAGGCGTTGGAACCTTCCGCTGATGGCCAGTGGACCGCAACTGGCTGGCTCAGAACATTGCCACGCCAGCGACGTCAGCGATGGTTTTTGGATCATCGGCAATGGTGCAGAAGGCGGTGGAGTCCCGCCGGTAACCCCGGATCCGGGTTCCTCTGGAGGTATTCCGTGGTGGCCAGTGGCTTTGATTCCGCTGCTTGGTGCAGCCGACAGTGCGGGCAGCTCCGTGCTGGAAACCCCAGCGCCGGCACCTGCGCCAGCTCCCGCACCCGCCCAGCCGGAGGCCCCGTCCAAGGGCATCCTCAAGGGAACAGACAAGGGTATTGCCAAGACTGATCCGGCACCGGCCCAGCCGACCCGCAAGCTAGCGGACACCGGTGCTGATGTACGCGGCGTCATTGCTGCATCGCTGATCATGATGCTGGCAGGTGCTTCAGCGCTAGCGTTTCGTGCTCGTAAGCACATCAATTAAGCTAGACACTTATGTCTAAGTCTGTGCTCACTGCCGTCGCTTGGCCCTATGCGAACGGCCCACGTCATATCGGCCACGTAGCTGGCTTCGGTGTCCCCTCCGACGTATTCGCCCGCTACCAGCGAATGGCAGGCGCAGACGTGCTGATGATCTCCGGAACGGACGAGCACGGCACCCCCTTGCTCGTACAAGCGGAAAAAGAGGGCGTGAGTGTCCAAGAGCTCGCAGACCGCTACAACCGGCAGATCGTCGAAGATCTCGCTGGTTTGGGTCTGACCTACGACCTGTTCACCCGTACCACCACCCGTAACCACTACGCGGTGGTACAAGAGCTGTTCAAAGGCCTCTACACCAACGGTTACATGATCAAAGAGACCACTTTTGGTGCGATCTCTCCGTCCACTGGCCGCACGCTACCGGACCGCTACATCGAAGGCACCTGCCCCATCTGTAACGCCTCGGGTGCCCGCGGTGACCAGTGCGACAACTGTGGTAACCAGCTCGACCCCGCCAACCTGATCGACCCGGTCAGTAAGATCAACGGCGAAACCCCCAAGTTTGTCGAAACCGAACACTTCCTTCTGGATCTTCCGGCTCTCGCCGAGGCACTGTCGCAATGGTTGTCCACACGTGAGGATTGGCGCCCCAACGTGCTGAAATTCTCCCTCAACCTGCTTGACGACATCCGCCCCCGCGCGATGACACGCGACATCGACTGGGGTGTTCCGGTGCCGATCGAGGGTTGGCAGGACAACAACGCCAAAAAGCTCTATGTGTGGTTCGATGCCGTAGTGGGCTACCTGTCCGCATCCATCGAGTGGGCCTACCGCACCGGCAACCCCGATGCGTGGCGCACCTTCTGGACCGATCCGGAAGCCCTGTCCTACTACTTCATGGGCAAGGACAACATCACCTTCCACTCCCAGATTTGGCCCGCTGAACTACTGGGCTACCGCGGCGAAGGCACCCGCGGGGGAGAGGCCGGCGAGTTCGGCGAGCTGCAGCTTCCCACGGAGGTTGTCTCCTCCGAATACCTGACCATGTCTGGTTCGAAATTCTCCTCCTCCAAGGGCGTGGTCATTTACGTCAAGGACTTCCTCAAAGACTTCGGCCCCGACCCGCTGCGCTACTTCATCGCCGTGGCAGGTCCGGAAAACACCGACACCGACTTCACCTGGGACGAGTTCGTCCGACGCGTCAACAATGAGCTCGCCAACGGCTGGGGCAACCTGGTCAACCGTACCGTGTCGATGGCGCACAAAAACTTCGGCCAAGTACCGACCCCCGGGCGGCTGACCGAAGAAGACCAAGCGATCCTCGACCTGGCCACAGACGCATTCGGCATCGTTGGCGAAGCGCTGGAAAACAACCGCTTTAAAGCTGGCATCACCCACGCCATGCATGTTGTTGGCGAAGCCAACGCCTACATTGCGGCGATGGAGCCATGGAAGCTGGCCAAGGACGACACCCAGCGCGAACGCCTGGGCACCGTACTGTGGACCGCGCTGCAGGTGGTCAGCCACATCAACACCCTGCTGACCCCCTACCTGCCGCACACTGCCCAAAAAGTCCATGAAACCCTGGGTCGCGAAGGCGTGTGGGCACCGATGCCGAAGATCGTCGAAGTGCACGATGACATGCCGGTTAACCCGGTGGGCGTCGGCGTGCCCGAGGAAGGCAAGAGCTACCCGGTGATCATGGGCGACTACTCCAGCGCCCAGGCCAAGTGGGAGCCTATTGCCCTTGAATCCGGTACTCCGCTGTCCAAGCCGAAGCCGCTGATCGCCAAGCTCGACCCAGAACTTGGCCAGACCGGTCCCGAATGGGCGCCGGCCCAGCAGGGCTAACAACCGCAGCACAGTTCGAAGGAGTCCCACAGCGTGGCTAAGAAAAAGCCCCGCCCGCAGCCGGTGCCAGCGCCACTCATCCCGGGCGAAACGATCATCGACGCCCACACCCACCTGGCGTCCTGTGGTGCGCGTACGCCTGAAGAAGTGGGCGCCATCGTCGAGCGCGCCAAGGCAGCCGGGGTGGCCCGAATCTGCACCGTCGGTGACGGTCTTGACGAGGCCGAGCTGGCCTTGCAAGCGGCGCACAGTAACGCGGATGTGTTCGCTGCATGCGCAATCCACCCGACCAGGGCCCTTGAGCTTGATGACGCCGCGCGGGCCCGCCTTAGTGAGATGGCTGCCGACCCCAGGTGTGTTGCGATTGGCGAGACCGGCCTGGACACCTATTGGATCGGAAAATCTGAGGACTGCGCGCCCCTAGACGTACAGGCTGAAGCCCTGCGCTGGCACATTGGCCTCGCCTGTTCCGCGGGCAAAGCCCTGATGATCCACAACCGGGAAGCAGATGCCGAGCTGATGGAGGTTTTGGCCGACGCCCCGCGTCCCCGCGACGTCATACTGCATTGTTTTTCCTCACCGCTCGAGGTTGCGGAGGAAGCACTTTCTAGGGGGTACGTGCTCAGTTTCGCTGGCAACGTCACCTTCAAGCGCAACGACTTTTTGCGCGAGGCAGCCCGCATCGCGCCGGCGGGGCAGTACCTGATTGAAACGGACGCGCCCTACATGACGGCTGAACCCTACCGGGGTACGCGCAACGAACCGGCGTTCGTGGGGCACGCGGCCCACTGCATCGCGCAGGCGCGAGGGGTTGATCCGGCCGTGGTGGCACGTGACGTCAGCGAGACCTTCGCGCGCGTCTATCAGGTGTAGGCAGCAGCCCCGGGTACGGGCCGAGGCCAAGCCACCGTGTGAGTGGCTGCTGTTGCCTGCTGTGGAAGTTGCGAATCCTGAGGTTGTAATTTTCTGTGAGCTGCATCGCTAAAGCCTAAATCCGCTAGACATACCTGCATTGTTACCGTATCGTGACAATATTGCTTGAGGGCCTCGCGCACCAAAAAATGCGCACTAAAAACCAAGGCCCCTTCGGCTTTGAACCCTAAAGTCGAAGATCTACACAGCTAATGAAAGAGTGTCCCCGTGGGCTTTTCTGCACGTCGTCGTATTAACACCTCCTCCGGCCGATCCGTCCCCGTACGCATCGCAACCGGTGGCGTGCTCGCCGGCCTCCTCGTCGGTGGTGGCGTCGTAGTCAGCATGAACAAAGATGTCGAACTGGTCGTCAACGGCGACACTCAGCACATCAAAACCATGGCCGGCAGCGTGGACTCCGTCCTGCGCCAGGCAGGCGTCGAAGTCGGCGACAAAGACATGGTCGTTCCGGCACCCAGCGAAAAAATCGGCGACAACGCCACCATCACCGTGCGCACCGCACGACCCGTGGCCGTCACCATCGACGGTGTTACCCAAAACGTCGACACCACCGCACTGACCGTCGAAGAGCTGCTTGACCAGCTGTCCGTTGGCTCCTCCGACGCCGTTGACGTCCCCTCCGGCCAACAGATCCCTACCTCTGGCCTGTCCATCGGCATCGCCACCCCGAAGCCCGTCACCGTTGACAACGCCGGCAATGTTGAAAACCTGGTCGTCGCAGCAAACACCGTCAAGGACCTGCTCGATCGCCTGGGTATCGCCTACGACGATGATGACGTCGTGGAGCCCGCCTTGGACACGCCCGTCACCCCCGACATGACCGCCCGCGTCACCCGCATCCAAAACGATGAAGTGACCGAAACCAAGCCCTACGAAGCACCGGCCGAATACGTCGACAACCCGGAGCTCAACGAGGGTGAAGAAAACATCCTCGAGCCGGCCAAGCCTGGCACCAAGCGGATCGTGTCCACCATCCGCAAGGTCAATGGAGTCGAAGAGGCACGCGACGTCATTGAAGATGTGGCGCTGACGCCCGCGACCCCCGCCAAGATTGAACGCGGCACCAAGCCCGCCGCCCCCGCAGTGGCTGAAGGTAGCGTGTGGGACTCCATCGCACAGTGCGAATCCACCGGCAACTGGGCGATCAACACCGGCAACGGCTTCTTCGGCGGACTGCAGTTCACCCCCTCCACCTGGTTGAGCTTCGGCGGTGGCGAGTATGCACCGTCCGCGCACCTGGCCACCCGAGAACAGCAAATCGCCATCGCGCAAAAGGTACAGGCCGCGCAGGGCTGGGGCGCATGGCCTGCCTGCACCGCAAAACTCGGCCTGCGCTAGGTCCCGTGTGGGATCGCGGCCGGGATTCACTAGGATGGTCTTTTATGACTGAGCTGCTGGGACCCGCAGAGATCCGCCAACTTGCCGACAAGCTTGGCGTAGTCCCAACGAAAAAACTGGGGCAAAATTTTGTGCACGACCCCAACACCGTGCGCCGCATTGTCGCCGACAGCGGTATCGGCAGCGAGGACCACGTAGTCGAGATCGGCCCCGGGCTGGGCTCTTTAACCCTGGAGCTGTTGGACAAAGCTGGCCGGGTGACCGCTGTGGAAATCGACGACCGGTTGGCCGCGGAACTGCCCCACACCGTCGAATGGCGTGCGCCGGAGTATGCGGACAAGCTGCGGGTGCTTAACAAGGACGCGCTGAAAATCGAGGCCAGCGACCTGCCCGGTGGTCCCACTGCACTGGTTGCAAACCTTCCCTACAACGTCTCGGTTCCCGTATTGTTGCATTTCCTTGCAACCTTCCCGACGATTCGCCGCGTGCTGGTGATGGTGCAGCTGGAGGTGGCCGAGCGCCTTGCGGCAGCGCCCGGAAGCAAAGTCTATGGTGTGCCGAGCGTGAAGGCGGCGTTCTACGGGAAGGTGAGCTTGGCGGGTAAAATCGGCAAGAACGTGTTCTGGCCCGCGCCCAACATCGAATCCGGACTGGTAGCAATAGATTGCTACACCCCCGAGGATGCCCCCTGGCCGATTACACCTGAGCTGCGGGAGCTGCTATTTCCGCTTATTGACGCTGCGTTTGCCCAACGCCGCAAGACTCTGCGCGCGGCACTGACGCGATACTACGCTTCCTCCAGCATCGCCGAGGTCGAACTAGAGGGGGCGGGGATTTCCCCACGGGAGCGCGGCGAAAAACTCGGCATCGCAGACTTTGTCCGCCTGGCAGCTCAGAACTTATAGTGAACGCGCACACGGAATCGGCGTACGCCAAGGTCAACCTAGCGTTATCGGTGGGTAATGCCCGCGCGGACGGCTACCACGAACTGGTGAGCATCTTCCACGAAGTCTCCCTTCACGACGACCTCGCATTCACCCTCATCGATTACGACGCCCACGGCTCCACCCACCCCGAAGCCGGGCGCTTCATCGAGCAAGGCTATGTCAGCTATACCGAACTGCACGTCACCGGCAGGCAAGCAGACGAGGTGCCGCTAGGGCCCAGCAACCTTATTTGCGCAGCCATCGAACACATCTCTCGTGTCGCCGGCGTTGCACTCAACCTGCGCTGCGAGGTGCACAAGCGGATCCCCACCCAGGGCGGCATGGCCGGTGGGTCCGCCGATGGTGCGGCCGCTGTGCGTGCGGCGGCGAGTTACGCGGCGTCATTAGGTGGACAGGTGCTGAGTGAACAGCAGCTGCTCGATATCTGCCTCAAACTCGGATCCGATGTGCCCTTCATGCTGCGCGGTGGCACCCAATGCGGTCGCGGGCGGGGTGAGGTGCTCAGCCCTATCGACTGCGCGTTGCCGCTGCACTTCGTGATCCTCCCGCGCGAGGGTGGGCTGTCGACGCCGGCGGTGTTTCGTGCCCTAGATGCCATGCGCGACGAGGGACTGTGCCCCGGCCCTAGCCCCGTTGACGTCGAGGCGTTCTCTCGGGCCTTAAGTGCTGAGGGCATCGGCGGGGCGACGGGTGCGGACGCTGTTGCTGGATTGATGGTCAACGACCTGCAGGCGCCGGCGGTGGCCCTGGCGCCGGACTTGGCGGAGGCGTTGGAACGCGGTGTGGCTGCTGGTGCCGTGAAAGGCATGGTGTCTGGATCTGGCCCGACGCTGTTTTTCCTGTGTGCGGATGCGCAGGCGGCGAATGACCTGGCCGAAGCTCTCGGTGGGATCGCGGTGAGCAGCCGGAACTAGCAGCCGGCAGCATGGGCCGGCGGTGAGTGCTAAGAGGTGCCGGTGGTGAGGGAGGGGGTAGCAGCAGTGGTACCGCGACACACAAACTATTAAAGTTGTGACTCAAGTAATACTTCCGCCGCAGGAGCTACCATGACCCCACCGCCGTCGCGTTCGCTGCTCGTGTCAGCGAACCTCAACCCCATCTGGCACTCCATCGATGTCGCCGTGCGCCGACACGATCAATAAGGCACCCCACCCATCGTCGCGGGCCTCGTCGATTCCAGCGGCACAAGCCTCATCCACAGCAACTGCTGCCCGCCCGACGCCCCCACCGGACGAAAAAAGGGATCCATCAGCTGGTGCGGCCTGGGCAACCTCTACATGTGGATCGACCCAGACACGGACATCGCCGGGCTGTTGGCCACCCAACTGTTGCCCTTTTTCGACGGGCCCTGCGTGGCGGCCGCGGAAGCATTCGAGACGGCAACTTACCGGGCGATTAGACGGCGCTAAGCTGCGGCCAAGCGCCAGGGGTAGAAAAGCCGCAACCCGACCGGGTACCATTTCAAGTGGCTCCCGATCGGGTTGAGTTTGCTTTTGTCGACCCCATTGGTTTTGGGGCCTGCGTTTTGACGGCACGAGCTGGTTTCGGTCGCTATTAGCGGATGGCGCTTAGTCTTTCTTGGAGAGGGCTCTGGTGTTTCGAACTAGGTCACTGGAGGCCTTAGCTAGAAGCTGTACGTCTGCGCCCACAGCAATGAAATCTGCACCAGCATCGAGATACATCTGTTGTTGGGCAAAAGCGAAGGCATTGACGCCCACGCGTGTGCCTGCAGCACGCACCGCGTCGATGGTGTGAAGGACAGAGGAAATGACTTCGGGGTGGTCTTGTTGTCCTAGATAACCCATATCTGCAGCGAGGTCTGCCGGGCCGATGAAGACTGCGTCCACGCCTTCGATAGCAGCGATCGCTTCTGCGTTGCGCACGCCTTCTGTCGATTCGATTTGCACGGTCAAACTGACGGTTTCGCTGGCTATTGCCAGATAATCCGGCACTCGGTTCCAACGAGATGACCTCGCTAGGGCACTGCCCACACCACGCACGCCTTTTGGCGGATAGTGCATCGCTGATACGGCGCTCGCTGCGATGGAGGCGTCATGCACCATGGGTACCATGATGTTTTGAGCCCCAAGGTCCAGGAATTGCTTGATACGGGCGGTATCGCACTCTGGCACTCTTACTACCGGCGTTGCGCCGTAGGCTGCGACGGTATGTAGCAACCCTAAAGTGGATTCCAGGCCGATGGGGGAGTGCTCGCCGTCGATGAGTACCCAATCGGGCTGTGCCCCGACGATAAGCTCCGCGCACGTCGCGGAGCCGCTACACACCCATAGACCCACCTGGGGATCGGAGGCTTGGGAGAGCCGCTCTGCAAAGGTTAGCGGAAGTTGCATGAGATCACTCCGAGGTCATGGAAGTCTGCGTAGACCGAGTCACCGGGGTAGACCCACATGGGGCGGGTAAAAGAACCAGCAAGGATGATATCTCCTGCAGCGAGATGGTCACCGTGGGGGTGCAACTTGTTGGCGAGCCAGGCAACCCCCATGGCGGGGTGACCGAGTACAGCTGCCGAAACACCGGATTCTTCGATGGTTTCATTGCGGTACAGACAGGCCGAAATCCACCGGAGGTCAACATCATCGGGGCGGATAGGCCTTCCACCCACGACCATCGCTCCCATTGCAGCGTTATCTGCGATGGTGTCGACGATGGTTCGTCCTTCCATCTCGATGCGAGAGGAAAGGATCTCAAGTGCCGGAACCACGTAGTCTGTGGCACGCAGAACATCGAATTGATTGATGTGGGGGCCCTTGAGATCCTCCTTGAGTACGAAGGCGAGCTCAACTTCGATGCGCACACCGGTGTACTGGGCGTGCTCGATAACGGAGCCTGATTCGTAGACCATGTCATCGAAGATAATGCCGTAGTCAGGTTCGGTGATGCCTGTGGCAACCTGCATCACCTTGGAAGTCAGGCCGATCTTTCGGCCGACCATGCGGCGGCCTGAAGCAATCACGCGATCCCGCCACACGTTTTGTACCGCGTAGGAGTCTTCGACGGTCATTTCGGGGTAGCGAGCAGTAAGCAGCGGAATCATGCTGCGACTGTCCTCGGCGGCCGCGAGATCGTCCGCAATTGTAGTGATGGTGTCTTTGTCCAGCATTGCTGGCCTTTCCTTCGGCGATATGTGAGCGAGACGGACTTTAGAGCTGGTGCCCCAGCTTATATTCGCCTTGTTTCCATTCCGGCATTGCTTCTTCGTCCTCTTTGCGGGTGTAAGAGAAACCATCGGCGCCTATGGTTTGCTCCATTTCGGAGGCATCCGTGCGCTCGGTTAGAGGGACGATGTTGCCGTCGAGGTCCAGGACGCGGGAAGCGTCGGTGTACCAGGAAGGAACGACAGGGGTCCCCCACCAGTCGCGGCGCTGATTGTCATGGACATCCCATGTGACGGTCGGGTTGTCCGGATCGCCGGTGTAGTAGTCCTGGGTGTAGATCTCGACGCGGTGGCCGTCCGGGTCGCGCAGGTAGAGGTAAAAAGCGTTGGAAACACCGTGACGCCCTGGGCCGCGCTCGATGTGATCGCTTAGGCGCAGTGCGCCCAGCTTGTCGCAAATGGCGAGGATGTTGTGCTTTTCGTGGGTTGCGAAGGCCACATGGTGCATGCGAGGGCCGTCGCCACCAGTCATAGCCGTGTCATGAACTGTGGGCTTTCGGCGCATCCAAGCAGCGTAGACGGTGCCCTCCTCGTCGCGAATGTCTTCAGTGATGCGGAATCCTAGGTCTTCCATGTAATTCACGGCGGCCGGCACATCCGGGGTGACCTGATTGAAATGATCCAGCCGGACTAGGGCGCCGGGAGTGTACTTGTCGTAGGCCCAGCACAGCCGCTCGACGTGCTCCACCTCGTGGAAGAACTCGTAGGGGAATCCGAAGGGGTCCTGGACGCGGACGGAATCGCCAATGCCCTTGGTGAAGCCCTCCTTGTTGCGCTCCACACGGCAGCCGCGCTCCTTGTAGAAAGCCTCAGCTTTGTCCAGATCCTCGGGGGAGCGGACGCGGTAGGAGAAAGCAGCCACTGCTGCCTGATCTCCCTTGCGCAAGACGAGGTTGTGGTGGATGAACTCTTCCATGCTGCGGAGGTAGATAGTGTTGTCATCTTCTTCGGTGACAACCAAGTCGAGGACGTCGACGTAGAACTTGCGGCTCGCCTCGAGGTCGGTGACGACGAGCTCCATGTAAGCACAGCGCAGGATGTCTGGTGCAGCGGTGGTCATGGCGGGAACCTTTCTAGTGAAAAGGGGGGGCGGGGTACAGGGGGTGAAAACGGACAAAGGAATTGATCAGAGATCAACAGCGGAGTCGTGGCTGGCTTACTGCTTGCCGAAGACTGGGTTGTGCACTTCTCCGAGGGTGATGTGCACTGCCTGCTGGTCGGTGTAGAAGTCGATGGAGCGGTAGCCGCCTTCGTGGCCGAGACCAGAGGCCTTAACACCGCCGAAGGGGGTGCGCAGGTCGCGGACGTTGTTGGAGTTCAGCCATACCATGCCTGCCTCGATGTCGTGGGCTACGTTGTGGGCACGCTTTAGATCACTGGTCCAGACGTATGCGGCCAGGCCGTAGCGGGTGTTGTTAGCCAGAGCCACAGCCTCTTCATCAGTGTCGAAGGGGGTAATCGCTACGACGGGGCCGAAGATTTCTTCCTGGAAGATTCGGGCGTCGGGGGAGACATCAGCGAATACGGTGGGAGCGACGAAGTTACCCTCGGGGAAGCCTTCGGGGCGGCCACCCCCGGCTAGCAGCCGACCTTCCTCCTTGCCGATCTCGATGTAGCTCATCACTTTGTCGAAGTGCTCGGGGTGTACCAAAGCGCCGACCTCGGTTGAGGGATCGGAAGGCAGACCCACCTTTACACGCCGAGCCTGGGCCGCGTAACGCTCGACGAACTCGTCGTAGATGCCCCTCTGGACCAGAATGCGGGAGCCTGCAGTGCAGCGCTCGCCGTTGAGGGAGAAGACACCAAAGATTGTGGCGTTGACGGCCTCGTCCAAGTCAGCGTCGTCGAAGATAACTGCTGGGGACTTGCCTCCAAGCTCCATAGACAACCCCTTGAGGAAGGGAGCGGCGTTGCCAAAAATAATCTGTCCGGTCCGGGATTCTCCTGTAAAGGAAATCAAGGGAACATTGGGGTGCTTAACCAGCGCATCTCCTGCGGTTTCGCCAAAGCCATTGACCAGGTTAAACACGCCTTCTGGGAGGCCGGCCTCTTCGAAAATGCCCGCCCACAAGGACGCCGACAGCGGTGTGAACTCTGCGGGTTTCAACACAACACAGTTGCCGGTTGCAATAGCCGGAGCCAACTTCCACGACTCGAGCATGAACGGAGTGTTCCAAGGAGTAATCAGGCCTGCGACGCCAATTGGCTTACGGTTTACATAGTTCACTTGACGTCCAGGCACTTTAAAGGTGTCGTCAGCCTGTGCCACGATCAGGTCGGCAAAGAAACGGAAGTTTTCAGCAGCGCGCCGGGCCTGACCCAGTGCCTGGGTGATCGGAAGGCCGGAGTCGAAGGACTCCATCTCAGCGAGGATCTTGTCGCGAGACTCGACAATATCGGCGATCCGATGCAGTACCCGAGCGCGTTCGCGGGGGAGCATCTTCGGCCACGGACCATGCTCAAACGCGTGTGTGGCGGCAGCAACCGCAGCGTCAATATCTTCTTTTTTACCCGATGCAGCCTTGATGTACGGAGTATTGTCCACTGGATTGATTACGTCGAAAGTGTCGCCGTCGATGGAATCGACAAACTTGCCGCCAATGTAGTGCTGGATCTTCTCGGGCATACCGGAAGGAAGTGTCGTGTTCGTAGTGTTTGTAGCGCTCATAGAGTTTCTCCTTGAATTCCTTGTGAGGGGTGTTGCTTGAGTGAAGCGAGGTAGCTGTTCAATGTTCCGTGGCGGTGGTCCCGCGCGGTTTTTTCGATGAATGTGGCCTCGGCGCCGATGTCGATAAGGGTCAGTATCTTGTTGTGTTCCGCCACGCTGTCTGCAGCGCGGTTCGGAACGAATGCAAAGGTGGATTCCCGCAAGTAAGAAAGCCTTTCCCAATCAGCAGCGACGAGCTCAACCAGCCTTTGGTTGGGGCATCGGGAAAACAACGTGCGGTGGAATTGGTAGTTCAGGTGGGTAAACGCTGCTGCGTCGAAACGGTCAAGTAGTGCAGCCATCTGAGCGTTAATCTCCCTGGCTTCGCCGAGATCTGCTGCGCTCAAGTACGGCGCGGCCTGTGCAGTCGCAGCACCCTCCAATACGCCGATGGTGTACATACAATCCAGGTAGTCTGATCGGTCCACCATAGCGACGCGCGCACCGACATTGCGCTCGTATTCGATTAAGCCCTCGGCTTCGAGTTGTCGCAGCGCCTCACGGACCGGCACGACGCTGGAGTTCAGTAGTTCCGCTAGGCTAGCCAGGACGATGCGGTGGCCGGGGGTGAATTCCCCGGTGGTGATCTTTTCTTTGATCAATCGGTACGCTGCCTCAGTCTTGCTCAAGCCCGCCGCTTTGAGCTCAAGGGAGCCGCTGTCCGTGTTGAAAACGTCCGCAGGGTCCGAATCACTCAGGGCAGGGGGCGTCGCGCCGGTGGCTGTGCGTGTAATCGAGGTATGAGGCATGGCTACGCAATCACTTAGCTTCAGGCGGCGTTGGTAGCGCTGCCATTAGTTCAGGATGGCTGTCTAGGTAGTCCGCGTAGGCCTTCTTCCATTCCCCCGTGGGCGGGAACAATCCGTCGACTGGGTGTCCTTCTTTGACGCGTTCGGCGACCCACTCGTCTTGGATTTCCTTTTTGGCTGCAGCGATGGCGACCTCCCAAGCGAGTGCGCGGGGGATGACAATGACGCCGTCATCATCGCCGACCAGAATATCGCCGGGGAAGACTGTAGTGTTGCCGCAGCCGATGGCAATATCCGTGTCATATGGCAGGTGTTTGCGGCCAAGTACAGCGGGGTGTGCGGTGCGGCCAAACACAGGGATGTCTACTTCTGTTACCGGCGTGAAGTCGCGGATTCCGCCGTCGGTGACGATACCCGCAGCTTTGAGGTTTGCTGCACGAAGTGCGAGGACATCCCCGAGGGTTCCGGATCCCGGGTCGTTGCGCGCTTCGATGACGAGGATTTGGCCTTCCTTCAAACCATCGAAGGCTTTCTTCTGCGCGTTGTACCCACCGCCGAGTGCCGGGAAGAGGTCTTCGCGGCAGGGAAGGAACCGCAGCGTGGTGGCGACACCCACCATGTGCGTGCCGGGCTTATTGGATTTCACGCCTTCGATGTGGACTTGGTTGAGGCCCTTGTTACGTAGTTGCGCGGACAATCCTGCGGTGGGGACCTTTTCCAGCAGAGCACGAAGCTCTGGGTCCATGCTGCTCAGGTCGTCTTCTTCGGGTAATCCTGCGCTGGCGCGGTCGCCGTAGGCATCTTCGCGCTGCTTGTCGTCGATAGAGGGGAGCATGCCAACGGATGCATTGAAGTTACCAGGGCCTTCGACGATGGTCGTGGACAGTTTCCCGGATGTGGGGCAGCCCTCTACTGTGGGACAATCGACTTCGACCTCTACGGTATCGCCGGGGAATATGACAGTAGATCCAGCTGGAGTGCCTGTGAGGATGACGTCCCCTGGTTCAAGCGTCATGTGCTGCGATAGGTCGGCAACAAACTGGGACAGTGGGAAGATCATCTCTTCCTCGTCAGTGATAGCTTCTTGGGCGATGTGGCCGTTGACCCACGTCCGGATGCGAAGGTTGTGGGGGTCTACTAGGCTGGCGTCGATAACGTCGGGGCCCAGCGGGGTGTAGCCGTCGCGGCTCTTGGAGCGCGTGTTGGAGCCCTTGTCTTGCGCCCGGTAGTCGTATATTCCGAGGTCGTTTGCTGCGGTGACTCCGCCGACGTAGGACCACGCATCTTCTGGCTGAACCCGATGTGCGGGGCGCCCGATGATGAGTGCGATCTCGCCTTCGAAGGCCAGGAGTTCGCACCCTTGGGGTCGTTCCACATTGCTCCCGCTGGCACTCACGCTGCTCGGGGCTTTGAGGAAGTACGACGGTTGTTTAGGCCAGCGCCCGCGTTGTGCTGCGCGGGAGTTGTAGGCCACGTGTACTGCAATTATTTTTCCGGGTGTGACCGGGGACTTTGGGATGTCGCTCAAGTTTTCCTCCTAGCAAGTCCTTGCGTGTTCAGCAAAATCGTATATTATTTCACTCAATCCCGCAAGCAATCTCGGTCATAGTGAAGCAATGAGTGTTGTTAAAGCCACATGAATTCTTCGACTGGGACACAGCCGGTGGGAAGTAGATTTATTAAAATGCCTGGTGAGGTCACTATGATCTCGCCCCGGCGATGTTTATTGGCTTAACCCACCCCAAAACGGGCATCGGTACCATCCTGTCTTACCGGCGCCCTTTGTATATGAAAATTGGAGGAATAGTGTCGTCTCACGTACCCCATCTCTCGCATCCCCCCATGGAGGAAACTGCGATCGAAGCCGTTCGTCATGTTGACAAAGAACAGCGCCGTGTCGCGGCGGCCACTATCGTCGGCACCGCAATTGAGTGGTACGACTACTTTGTTTATGCAATCGCGACGGGTCTAGTGTTCAAATCTGTCATGTTCGCCAACCTGAGCCCAGGCCTGGCCACAATCGTTGGCTTCCTGTCGGTTGGTTTGTCGTTCCTGTTTCGCCCACTGGGTGCTTTTCTTGCTGGCCACTTCGGTGACAAGATCGGTCGGCGCAAAGTCCTCATGGTCACTCTCATCATGATGGGTACCGCCACCGCACTCATTGGTGTTCTTCCGACATATGCCACCATCGGTCTGTGGGCCCCTGCGTTACTCATCCTCCTACGCATCGTCCAGGGGATTTCTGCCGGAGGTGAATGGGGCGGCGCTGTGCTTATGGCTGTCGAGCACGCGCCGACTGCCCGCCGCGGACTTTTCGGTGCTAGCCCACAGATCGGCGTCCCCCTTGGCCTACTCATGGCTTCAGGCGTGCTGCAGTTGATGAGCTCGATCGCCCCGGGAGATGCATTCCTTGAATGGGGTTGGCGCATTCCTTTCCTTCTGTCTGTGGTTCTGATCATCGTCGGTTTCGTCATTCGCCACGGTGTTGAAGAGTCGCCTGTATTCGCAGAGATGGAGGAGCGTGCAGAAACCGCATCCGCCCCCGTAGCCGTACTGTTCCGCCGGCACTTTCCCCTGGTTATCGTCGCAGCCCTCATCTTCGCCGGTAATAATGCGGTGGGCTACATGACCACCGGTGGTTACATTCAGAACTACGCCACGGATCCCAACGGTCCGGTCGGGCTTGCCCGCGGCGATGTTCTCGGAGCTGTCACCCTGTCGGCTGTTTCTTGGCTGGTGTTTACCTTGCTTGCCGGTTGGGTTAGTGACTACATCGGCCGAAGGGTCACTTACTTGATCGGGTTCGTCCTCCAGGCTGTCGGCGCTATTGCCTTGTTCCCACTGGTCAACACCGCAGACCCTAAGAAACTGCTCATCGCGTTGGTGTTCCTTACTTTAGGTCTCGGCCTTACTTACGGTCCCCAAGCTGCGCTGTACGCTGAGCTGTTCCCCGCATCCATTCGCTTCTCGGGAGTATCTATTTCTTATGCCATCGGCGCGATTCTCGGTGGCGCTTTCTCCCCGATGATCGCCGCTGCAATTGTCGAGCGCACTGGAGCTACTACCAACGTCACCTACTACTTGGTTGCGATGTCCGTCATTGGTTTCCTCGCGGTGTTTGCTGTCAAGGATCGCTCGGGTATCCCACTGGGGCCCGATAACGAAGCAGAACAGGCAGCCACCCCACTGCGTTTCGGCAGCTCTGCCGGCGCCCACTAGGCCCCACCCCCGATCTCTTAATCCCTTCTCTTCCCTGCCCCTAATTTTTTCCTAAGGATGAACAATGGAATTCCACCATCACGGTTATGTTTCTGAAAATCCCCGACTACTTCCCGCGAGTGGAATTGGCCTAGACCGGCCTGAGCAGCTTCCCGAGTATATGGATGTTCTCATCGTAGGCTCTGGGCCGGCAGGCATGATTGCTGCAGCACAGCTGTCGATGTACCCGAATGTGCACACGCGCATTATCGAGCGCCGCCCGCATCGGTTGATTCTCGGCCAGGCCGACGGTATTCAAGCTCGCAGCGTGGAGACCTTCCAGGCCTTCGGCTTCGCTGACGAAATCACCAATGAGGCTTATCAGATCACTGAGATGGCGTTTTGGAAGCCTGCCGCCGACGGCTCGGACGCGATCGAGCGCACAGCCCGCACCATCGACGATCCGGAAGGTATTTCGGAGTTCCCACACTTGATTGTGAATCAGGCGCGCGTGCTCGACTACTTCGCGGAGTTCATGGCCAACAGCCCTTCGCGGATGCTCCCTGATTACGGCTGGGATTTCGAGGATCTAACTATCCATGATGCGGGCGAGTATCCTGTGGAAGTCACCTTGCGACGCACCTGCGACGGTGTGGGTGAAGGCGAAGCAGAGGGTACGGTGAAGGTCGTCCGTGCCAAGTATGTCGTGGGGTGTGACGGTGCGCGCTCTAAGGTGCGTAAGTCAATTGGGCGGACGCTGAAAGGTGACGCTGCGAACCATGCGTGGGGTGTAATGGATGTTGTCGCCTCTACCGATTTTCCGGATATACGCTTGAAGTGTGCGATTCAGTCCCGTAGCGGCGGTAACATTTTGCACATCCCCCGAGAGGGAGGCCACCTCTTCCGTATGTACGTTGACCTAGGCATTGTTGATACAGCCGATGGAGGTGCGATCCGGCAGACCAGGATCGAGGAGATCATCTCCAAGGCGCAGGAGATCATGAAGCCCTACACCTTGGAGGTCAAGGATGTTGCGTGGCACAGCGTCTACGAGGTTGGCCACCGCTTGACCGACAAGTTTGATAATTGCCGTGCCGAGGACGACCAAGCGAGGGTTTTTATTACCGGCGATGCCTGCCACACTCACTCGGCGAAGGCTGGCCAAGGCATGAACGTGTCCATGCAAGATGGCTTCAACATTGGTTGGAAGCTGGGACAAGTGCTCTCGGGGCGCGGAGGAGACGCATTGCTGCGCACTTATTGTGAGGAGCGTCGCGTGGTTGCCCACGATCTGATTACTTTTGACAAGGAGTGGTCGACGCTGATGGCCACACCCCCGGAGGAGTTTGAGGATCCGAACTTCCTGGAGGATTTTTACGTCAAGACTGCGGAATTCCCCGCAGGCTTTATGACGTGTTATACCCCTTCGCTGGTGACAGCCGGTGATAAGGATCAGACCTTGGCCACAGGATTCCCGATTGGTAAGCGCTTCCACAGTTATCCTGTGGATCGGGTGTGTGACGCCACGATCCATGAGTTGGGGCACCTGCACGCCGCCGATGGTCGATGGCGCGTATATATTTTCGCCGATGGCAGTACCCCTGCCGATTCTCCCAAGGTGGAACAGTGGTCGCAGTGGTGGATGAATGACGCCGCCAGTCCCCAGGTCACCATCACACCTGCCGACGGTGACACGGACGCTGTGTTTGATACGAAGGTCGTCTACCAGGGAGATCATACGGCTATTGAGCACCCGGATGTGCCCGAGGCGTTTCGCCCACTGGTGGGCTCACTCAAGCTGGTCAACTACAACAAGGCCTTCGGTGCAAAGGTGCGCCAGCGTTCCGGTGAAATCACCGATTTCTTCGAGGCTCGCGGGATCAGCCGCGAAGGCTGCGTTGTGGTCGTCCGCCCCGACCAGTATGTCGCGGGTGTGTTTGCTCTCGAGGACACGACGGCTTTAAGCGAATTTTTGCACCCGATTTTCGAGGCTTCATAAAAGCGTTAGCACTCAAACACAGTGTAAAGGTAATAGGAAGACGGAGGTTACGATGGCTGCCGAGGCACTGCAGCGCCAGGTAGATACCTACCGGTCTGCGGTGCTGCGCGGTTTTCTACCCATGGAGTTCGAGGCTGCACACCCGGAGAGCTTCGTTGGCGCAATCGACGGAGCCACGGTCGGAAAAATCAGCTTTCACCACATCACCGCAGGACCGCACGTCGTGACGCGTACAGCCCGGCATGTTAGATCTGATGATCCACGCTGTCTGAAAGTGTCAGTGCAGTTGGCCGGCAGTACCTCCGTAGAACAGGGGGGTTTACGGTCAGTGAGCGTGCCAGGGGACATCGTTGTCTATGACACCAGCCGTGAGTATGAGGTTGTGTTCGAGGAGGAATCCGAGATCCTGGTCATGCAGGTCGAGAGGGGGCATGTGGGGGTTGGTGACGACCTGCTGGAGGGAGTGCTCAGCCGAACGATCGACGGAGCTGCGGGCCACGCGGCGCCTGCGTCGGCGTTTCTGTCTAGCCTGGCAGGAAGTCTCCACGTGCTCACACAGCCGACTGGGCAGCACTACGCCATAGCAGGTGCGCGGATGATAGGCCCGCTGCTCGCTGCAGCCGCAGCCGAAGACGGTGCGATACTCAGCGAGCAGGCACGCGTGCTTGCCAAGATCGACGCCTATATTGACGACAACCTACACGAGGACACTTTGGGACCGAACACCATTGCTGCCGCGAACTTCATCAGCGTGCGGCACTTGCATGGACTGTTTAGATCTCGGGGTGTCACGGTGTGCCAGCTGATTAAAGAGAAGCGGCTGCGGGCAGCGCTGCATATGCTTAACGATCCAGCACTAGACCATGTGAGTATTGGGGCTATCGGCTCCAGGGTGGGAATTCACAGCCCTGCGCAATTCTCCAGGGCTTTCAAGGGGCGTTACGGCTACACGCCAAAGGTCGCCCGCGCAGGGCGCATAGGGCACGCCTAGCGGTACGAAGAGGGGGGCGGTTGGCGCGCTGGCGGAAATGGTTGCACTCAGCGTCTACATGGCTGCAGTAACAGTCAACTACCGAATGAGACCTGCGACATATTATCGGCGGAAAGTCTAGGTGGATTGCCGTGAGACAAGTATCACGTGCAGGTTGTCTGAGGTCCGCGAGATCCCGTAGGCACTGCCCTGACTCCATGAAAAGCCCATACGCCCACGTTCTCAAGAGGAGTAACCATGCTCAACCAGATGATAATTGGCGGCGAAAAACTCGCTGGCAGCGCAACCACAATCCCCACATATAATCCGGCGACAGGGGAGGAAATCGCTGCCGTTGGATCCGCGACCTTGGCTGATGTGGATAGGGCGGTTGCTGCGGCCCGCGCAGCACTGAATGACCCGGACTGGTCGGGCCTGCTTCCTGCCCAGCGCGCAGATGTGCTGTTCAAGATCGCAGACCTGATCGAAGCGAATGCTGACGAGTTGGCGCGGCTGGAGACCCTCGATCAGGGCCAGCCGCTGGGGATCGCTCAGGGGGTGAGCGTAGGCGGAGCTGCCAGCCACTTCCGCTACTACGCGGGCTGGGTTACCAAGATCGAGGGAACAGTGAACTCCATTTCCTTCCCTGAAACCCTGAACTACACCGTCCGCGAGCCTGTGGGCGTGAACGCTCTGATCACCCCGTGGAACTTCCCTCTTATGATCCTGGCCTGGAAGCTGGCACCCGCACTCGCGACGGGCAACACTGTTGTTATCAAGCCCAGCGAGGTGACCCCGCTGACTAGCCTTCGCCTGGTGGAGCTATGCCACGAGGCAGGGGTGCCTGCCGGTGTGGTCAACATTGTTACAGGCGGCGGGGATGTCGGCGCGATGTTGTCTAGCCACATGGGGGTCGACCACTTGAGCTACACCGGTTCGACAGCTGTTGGCAAGACCATTACCAAGGCCTCGGCGGAGTCAAACCTCAAGCGACTCACCCTGGAGCTTGGTGGTAAAGCTCCCTCCATAATCACGAAGCACGCCGATATTGACGCCGCCGTAGCCGGGAATCTGGGCGGTGCGCTGCTTAACTCGGGTCAGGTGTGTGCCGCATACACTCGCTTCTTTGTCGATAAGTCCGTTGAAGACGAGTTTGTCAACAAGATGGCAGACGCGATGCAGTCGATGACTATCGGCGCAGGCGACGACCCGAATGCGCAGATCACTCCGTTGGTGAGCGAGAAGCACGCCGGGCACGTGTTGGACATCATCGGCCGAGGTAAGGGCGAAGGGGCAGAGCTGGTTACAGGAGGTAATCGTGTGGACCGTGATGGCTTCTTCGTCGAGCCGACTTTGTTCAGGGGTGTCACCGATGATATGTCTCTGGCCCGGGAGGAGATTTTTGGCCCGGTATTGTCTGTCATGGCTTTCGACGGTGAAGACGATTTGATGTCCACCCTGGCACGCGCAAACAATACCGACTACGGCCTTGCAGCCAGCGTATGGACGAAGGATATCGGTGAGTCGCAGCGTATTTCTCGTGGTCTGCGCAGTGGTGCTGTGTTTATTAACATGCTGCCCATCCCGGATATGGCTGCTCCCTGGGGTGGCTACAAAGCTAGCGGTTGGGGACGCGAAATGGGTAAGTGGGCGCTGGATTGCTACACCGAGCAGAAGACGGTGTGGATGCACTACGGCTAAAGTAATCCGAGACGAACTAGACGAAAGGCCCACCCATGAGCACCCCCACCCCCTACACCGTCGCCGACTACCTCTTCGACCGCATCGCACAAACCGGAGTCAGCGACATCTTCGGCGTCCCCGGCGACTTCAACCTCACCTTCCTCGACAACATTCTGGACAACCCCGCACTGCGCTGGGTGGGTAACAATAATGAGCTCAACGCGGGCTACGCCGCCGACGGCTACGCACGCCTGCGTGGCTTTGCCGCCATGGTCACCACCTTCGGCGTGGGCGAACTATCCGCCATCAACGCCACCGGCGGCTCCTATGCAGAAAACGTTCCAGTCCTCCACATCGTGGGCGCCCCGGTGCGCTTTAGCCAAGACAATCACCTCAAAGTGCACCACACCCTGGCTGATGGTAACTACCGGCACTTTTACGAGATGGCCAGCCACGTCACCTGCGCCCAAGCATGGCTGACTCCGGACAATGCGGCGAGCGAAATCGACCGCGTCATCCGCACCATGCTCATCGAATCCCGCCCCGGCTACCTGGTGCTCAGCCCCGACGTGGCTGCGGCCCGCATCGGGCAGCCCGTGGGTAACATCCGTGAGGACGTCAGCGAATTTACGGCACGCAACCAACTGGCCGCCTTCGAAGAGGCAGCGACCGAATTCCTTAAAGGCAAGAAAACCACCATCGTCGCTGACCGGCTGATCGAGCGCTATCACGCAAAACAAGCAACGGGGGAGTTCATCGCCTCCTGCGACCTGCCCTACGCGACGCTGCCGTGGTCTATCGGCGTCGTCGATAATGACAGCCCCCGCTACGTTGGTGCCTATTGGGCGTCCGTCTCCCCGGAGCGCACCCGTGCGGCAGTCGAGGATGCCGAACGGCTCATCACCATCGGCGTACTGTTTACCGACACCGCCACCGCTGGTTTCACCGCAGACATCGAGGAAGCGGACATTCTGGCCGTCGACCCGCACTCCGCACGCGTCGGACACACTATCTACGGGCCCATCGCCATGGCCGATGCCCTCCCGGCTCTGACCCGGGCCGTTGCCGCCGCCCAACCGCAGCCCCAACCTCTGAAGCAAGCCGAGCCAGCAGAGGCAGCCGAGTCCAATCCCGATGAGCAGCTGCGCCAGGATGACCTGTGGGAGATCATCACCACCTGGCTTCCCACGGACGCAACCTTGGTCGCTGATCTTGGAACCTCCATGTTCGGCCTTGCCGGCAAGCCCCTGCCCAAGGGCACCGAATCCATGGGCCAGCCCGTGTGGGCTTCCATCGGATTCGCGCTACCCGCCAGCCTTGGCGCATCCTTGGCCGCCCCCGAGCGGCGCAGCGTGCTGGTCAGTGGTGACGGTGCGGCACAGCTGACCGTGCAGGAAATCTCCACGATGCTGCGGGAAAAAACCAACCCGATCATGGTGATCATCAACAACGAGGGCTACACCGTCGAACGCGCCATCCACGGCCCCGATGCCCCTTACAACGACATCACCACCTACCACTGGGACCTCGTGCCCGCAGCCATGGGCGGCACCGAAGAAACCACCCTGGTCCTCAAGGCACGCACCCCGAACGAGTTGAAGCAGGCGCTCGCCACGGCGGAGGCCACCAGGGACAAGCTGGTGATGGTGGAAGTCATCATGGATCGCGACGACATCCCCACCACCTTGAAGAACTTCGCCGCATCCGTGGCGAAGAAGCCACAGCCGAAGAACTAAAGCTTCTAGCACTCAGGGATATTGACCGCCACGGTGATTGCCAAACCACCGCCGGCGGTCTCTTTATAGCGCTCCGACATATCGGCACCGGTGAGACGCATCGTCTCGATCACGTCATCCAAGGACACCAGGTCGGTGCCGTCCCCACGCGCCCACCCCCAGTGTTTTCCTCATTGGCCGCCAACGCTACCAGGTTGACCCAATCTTCCGAAAACTCCGTCGTTTTCTGCGGGTCCTCCGCAGCCCGCTGCTCGTGCCAGCCATGCGCCCGCCGACGAACCCCCAAACCACCAGGAAGAACACCGGTAGTGTTGACGCCGCGTTTCGCACATCCATCCATGGCGTGAAAAACGCGATCCAGGGCGCTATCGATCGCGGCGTCATCACGCACCGAACGCTCGCACTCGCGCTACACCTCGGCGATGCTCAAGCCGTGGCCGGCCCCCGTAGCCGCTAAAGAACCGTACAAAATGATCGTGATGCTACTGGCAACATCGGCGGGGATATCCTCGCCAATAGTCACCGCCCCGCCGACAATTTCATAGGCAGCCGCAAGCTCGGGGCCATCCGGGAAGCGCAGCAGGCTGTCGGCAAACTCGTACCCGGCGAGCATCGGGCCGACCGTATGGCTCGAACTCGGCCCAACACTCACCTTGAACAGGTCAAACGCGGACACCGTCATAGTTTGTCGGCGACCTCCATCCACTGCATATCCAGCTCGTCTTTTTCCTCACGCACCGCACTGAGCTGCTCGTTAAGCTCAGCCACCCGGGCAAAATCATCCGCTGCCTCAGCCATGGCCTGTTCGATCTGCGCCTGCTTGTCATCCAACTTGGCGATCTTGCGTTCCAAAGACTGCAGCTCCTTGGTCAGCTTGCGTTCCTCCGCCGCGCTCAAACCCGACGTTGACGCGCCCGCCCCAGCCCCCGCGACGTCAGGACTAGATGATGACGCCGCGGGGGACGACACCGAACGCGACTGCGCCGCCGCAGAACCCACATTGCTCGCAACAGTCGACTGGGCAAGGCTAGCCCTACGCTGCAGATACTCCTCGATGCCGCCCGGAAGGTTCGTCAGGGTGCCATCACCAAACAGTGCCCAGGTGCTGTCACACACACGCTCGATCAGATAACGATCGTGGGAAATAACAATCAGGGTGCCTGGCCACCCATCGAGCAAAGACTCCAACTCCTGCAAGGTATCAATGTCGAGGTCGTTGGTGGGCTCGTCAAGCAACAACACATTCGGCTCCGCCATCAGCACGCGGGTCAGCTGCAGACGGCGACGCTCGCCACCAGACAAATCCTTAATGGGCGTGCGCTGGCGCTTCGCTGAAAAACCAAGACGCTCCGCCAACTGGGAGGCCGACAATTCCTTCTTGCCCAACTGCACATAGGACGCCACCTGCTCCACCGCATCCAGCAAGCGCATGTCCTGATCCAGATCATCCAACTCCTGGCGCAACCAGCCCAAACGCACCGTCGTGCCCTCGGTCCGGGAACCCGCCGCCAGTGGATGCTCGCCAGCGATCGTGCGCAGCAACGTCGTCTTGCCGGAACCATTTACCCCCACCAAACCAATGCGCTCGCCCGGCGCCAACCGCCACGTCAGATCATCAACCAACACCCGACCATCAGGGGTCTGGATGGTCGCATCTACCAAGTCGATAACCTTCTTGCCTTGGCGCTTACGCGAAAACGCCATCAGCTCCACAGAATCCCGCGGCGGCGGAACATCGTTAATCAACTGCTCGGCTGTCTCAATGCGGTAGCGCGGCTTCGACGTGCGAGCAGGCGCACCGCGGCGCAACCATGCAAGCTCTTTACGCGCAAGGTTCTGACGCCGCTGCTCCGCAGCATCTGCCTGGCGGGCACGCTCCGCACGGGCAAACGTCCAATCGTTGTAGCCGCCCTCGTAGGTGTCCACCTGGCCGTCGTGGACTTCCCACGTCTTCGTCGCCACTGTATCGAGGAACCAACGGTCGTGCGTCACCACGATCAATGCAGCCTTGTTGGCCAGCAGATAGTCCGCCAACCACTGCACCCCCTCCACATCCAGGTGGTTGGTGGGCTCATCCAAAATGATCAGATCGAGGTCACGCACCAGTGCTGCAGCAAGGTTGGTGCGGCGGCGCTCCCCACCGGACAGCGAACCCACCGGGGTGTCCAACCCAAGGTCGACGATGCCCAACCCCTCTAGGACCTCACGAACCTTCGCGTTCGATGCCCACTCGTAGGTGTGCACACCCAACGGTTCCAGCACAACCTCAGCCACCGTGGCGTCATCATCCAATTCTGCGCCTTGGGTGACCACAGCCATCGCCAAATCCCCCGTGTGCGACACCCGGCCAGAATCCGGCTGCTCGAGGCCCGCGAGGATGCGCAACAGGGTGGTTTTACCGCCACCGTTCAACCCCACCACGCCGATGCGGTCGCCCGTCTGAATGCCCAAAGACACCTGGTCGAGCACGGTTTTCAGCCCGTAGGACTGCGAGACATTTTCGAGGTTAATGAGGTTAGCCACGAGCGCTATTGTCGCACACTGTACTGCCCACTGCCGCCTGCTGCCCGGTGCTGTCTGCTGCCTGCTGCGTGATGTGGACTTCCTGGTGTGGGCTAGTCCGTGGTGAGCATCGTCAGCAACAGCAACGCATCATCGCACCCATCCACCGCATCCACCCGATGCAGCTCATACGCATCCAGATGAATCACGCGCCCCGGCCGCAAACGGAACGCCTGCGTGGTTGTAGCAGTAGATCCTGGCGCAGACGTATACACCGTGAAATCAAGCTCGCCGCGCACACACTGCACCGTGATCGGATGCGCCGCAGTATGGTCGTTCAAGCACTGGCCGGGGGCAAAACGAAACACGATGATGTTCGCGCCGGGCAACGTCGCCAGACGAGCAACCGCTGGGCGCGCGCCCTGCCGCGGCTCCGGGGCGTCATTAAACAGATCACTGTAAAACATCTTTCACCTACCGGCTAGGACACATCCGACTTTTTCAACACCAACCCGATTGCATCCAAGTGCTCCGCATGCTTACTAAACGTCGCGCGCATGGTGACAACACGCTTACGCAGTTCCGGCTGGCGCAGCAGATTGAACGCAATCTTGAACACCCCGAGGCCCTCGTCGGCAATCAACCGGCGCGGCTCTAACAGAGACATTGAGGTGGTGAACGTCTTGACCACCTCAAAGCCCGCCTGAGTGGCCAGGTCGCTCCACTCGTCAATAGTCAGCGGGCGGGCATTGACCTTGATAGCCCGAGCCAAATCCCGTTGAATAGCCGTCTTCGATTCCTCATCCAGCTCCGCCGGCGTTAACAGCAGTTCGTGGATGGCATAGGTGCCCCCGGTGCGCAGAATGCGGGCGGCCTCCCGCATGATGGCCAGCTTGTGGGCATCAGTTTGCATACTCAACATCGCCTCACCTACCACCACGTCGGCGGTGCCATCTTCCAAACCGGTAGCATCCGCCGGGCATTCCCGCACCGACACCTGGCACGGGGGCTGGAGTTCGTTCAAACGGCGACGGGTTGTCTCACATGCGGAAGGGTCGGCGTCAATGCCCACATAGCTGCGGGGTGTTCGGGACAGGATCTCTGCGGCGGTGATACCCAACCCTGGGGCAAATTCAACCACCCGCGCGCCAGTGATGGGGCTGTGGTTGAGCAGGAAATTAGTGGTTTCGCGCCCGCCGGGGCGGAGGACTTTTTTGCCGAGGGTAGCCAGCACCCAGTGGCCGGCCTGTGGTTTATTCATGGAGGTAATCCTTGATCCTTGGTGATTGTGGTTGTTCTTGGTGACATCCGTGGCGGATGAGGCGTACGCAGCTAATTGTAGACTAATCTTTTCTTTCCTGTGGGGGGTGCGTTACCTATATCCTGGCCACATGATTTTGATCAACGTAAAATTCACGCCCCTGTCCGACAACGTCGAAACCTTCCCCGAACTGGTCCGCGACTTCACGCAAGCAACCCGCGCGGAAGACGGCTGCCTGTTCTTCGAGTGGTACCGCTCCACCGAACGCCCCAACGAATACATCCTGGTCGAAGGCTTTAAGGATGACGCCGCGGAGGCCCATGTCGGCAGCGAACACTTCAAGGCTGCCTGCGAGCTATTCCCCACCATCCTCGAGAAAACCCCAGAGATCATCAACACCCTGATCGAAGGCAAAACCCACTGGGACGAAATGGCCGAATTCCAAGTTCAATAGGGGCTGGCCATGTAGGGGTAGCGGGTGGCATCGAGGGACTAAAATGCCACCCTATGGGAAAAAAAGAGCTACCGAAGCTGTCGAAGAAAGCCTATGAGGCCGAACTAAAACGCCTGCAGGCTGAACTGGTTGAGATGCAGCAGTGGGTTGTCGAGACCGGCGCCCGCGTCGTCATCATCATGGAGGGGCGCGACGCCGCAGGTAAGGGCTCTGCGATCAAGCGGATCACCCAATACCTCAACCCCCGCACCTGTCGCATTGAGGCGCTGCCCGCGCCGTCATCACGCGAACAGGGTCAGTGGTACTTCCAGCGTTATGTTGAAAAACTGCCGACTGCGGGCGAGATCGTCATTTTTGACCGCTCGTGGTACAACCGTGCGGGCGTGGAGCGCGTGATGGGCTTCTGTACCTCGGAGGAATACCGCCGCTTCTTGCACCAGGCCCCGATCTTTGAGCGCCTGCTGGTAGAAGACGGCATTATGCTGCGCAAATACTGGTTCTCGGTGTCGGATGAGGAGCAAGTCAAGCGCTTTAAGTCCCGCCGTAATGATCCGCTGCGCCGCTGGAAGCTGTCGCCCATGGACCTGCAGTCGATCACCCGCTGGGAGGACTACTCCCGTGCGAAGGACGAAATGTTCGTCCACACCGACATCCCGTCTGCTCCCTGGTACACGGTGGAGTCGGAGGACAAGAAGCGCTCGCGTATCAACGTCATTTCGCACCTGTTGTCGACCATTCCCTATGAGCACATCGATCGTCCGATGCCGGAGATCCCGGAGCGCCCCAAGTCGACGAATGACTACGAGCGTCCTCCCCGCGAGGATTTCCGTTACGTTCCTGACGTCGCGTCCAAACTGGAGGCAGGCAACCAGGATGCCGCTGAGCAGGGCAAGAAGGCGAAAAAGGAGAAGAACCCCAAAAACTGACGCCTGGGTCACATTTTTTCGGTACAGTGTGCTACATGGCACACAATACTGATGTTTCTACCAACGACGCGTCCACCGTTCCCGACAACCTCGTCTACGCGCACGTCGTGGGCACCACTGGCCGGCTAGAACTCAACCGGCCCCGTGCCCTCAACTCGCTCAACCTCGAGATGGTCGAGATCATCCTTGACTACCTGGAACAGTGGCGCGACGACCCGTCGGTCACCCACATCCTCATCACCTCCACCTCCGAGCGCGCATTCTGCGCCGGCGGTGACGTTAGAGCCATCCGCGAACAAGGCATGCAGGGCCAGTACGCCGAAGGCGACCGCTTCTTCAACGTCGAATACAAGATGAACGAGATGCTGGCGGTATACCCCAAGCCGATCGTCTCCCTCATCCACGGTGTGGTGATGGGCGGTGGCCTGGGCGTATCGGCGCACGGTTCGCACCGCGTGGTCACCGAGAAAACCTTCGCCGCGATGCCCGAAATGCTCATCGGGTTCATCCCGGACGTCGGTATGAGCTGGCGTATGCAAAAAATGGTCGGGGGCAAGGGCTACGCATCGGTGGCGTTGGCGAACTTCCTCGCCACCACGGGTATGCACTTGAAGCCGGCCGACATGCTGTGGAGCGGCCTGGCCACCCACTACATCGATTCCTCCAAGATGGATGAGTTCGTAGAGGCCGTAATTGATGAGTCCAAGGGTGTTGATGCCGCGATCGAAGCGCACACCACGACCGTTGCGGAGTCCTCGGAGTTGGCCCGCTGGGAAAAGCAGATCGAGCAGTGCTTCGCGGCGAGCTCCTGGTCGGAGATCCGCGCCAACCTTGAAGCCTGCGAGGACGCTGAGTTTGTGGACTTGGTGCGCGAACACACCAAGCTTGCCAACCCGACTTCCCTGGTGGCCACCATTGAGGTTATTGCCGCGACCGTCGAGTGCAGCCACATTGGGCAGAGCCTGGGCCATGAGCTGACCATGGGTAACCAACTGCGGCGCGAACCCAACTTCGCAGAAGGCGTGCGCGCGGTGCTCATCGATAAGGACCGCAACCCCAGCTTCGTGCCCAATGACATCGCCGAGGTGGACGAGCAGTTCTACCGCGACCTGCTGCGCTAGCGGCTAGCTGGCAGCTGCTGAGCAGTTATGTGGTGGCTATTGCGCAGCTAGCTGGCGGCTAGATGGCGTTGCCGGGGAACAGCAGCAACGCCCAGGAGTCATCCGGTTGTGGCACCCACGCGTGATGCCACAACCCGGTGGCAGAGGTGCACATAGCCAGCACATGTGACTGCTCTACCTCCTGCCTCGATAGCTCGGGGCGAAGCAGTGCACCCACCCCATGCCGATAACCCAGGAGACGAATGTCGTGGGCTGGGCTGGGCCGGGTCGGCTCGAACGCTTGCGCCCCAAACCACTCTGCGGAACGCGTGGCATCCGCCCACGACCACCGCCAGGTATCACCCTTCACCGTGGCAACATGATAGGCGGTGACGGACGCCAAGCCCCGCGACGTCATTAATGACAGGGGAGCGCCGAAGGGGGAGGGCGCTGTGCATTGCAAGGGGCTGCGTCCATCGACTGGTGGGGCGAGCAACGAGTTCAAGTAATGCTGGAATTCCGCGGTGGGTTGCAGGCCCTTGGCGGCGATGTCCTGGCCGGTGACGTCGCCCACGCCGTTGAGGTAGCCGGGGGTGCGTAGGTGCATCACCGACCCATTGGAAAACTCCACCAGCGTGCGGCCTTCTTCCGGCTGCGAGGTGCGGATACCGAGCCCGTGCAGAGAGGCGAAGCCCTCGCATGCGCGAACCGACACGTGCGGGGACCATGCTGCTGCGAACAATTGCTGGTGGGGGTCCTGGTGCGGCAGCCAGTCGATGATCGCGAGGGTCCGGGTGCCGTCGGTCTTGGGCAGGCTGATGCCCGGGCGGCCCAAGAGGTGCGCGGAAGCGGCCGCGAGATCTGACCAGGATTCACCCGGAACCGTCACGGCAGCGAACGTGCGGGGAGCCTGGCCCCGCAGAGTAAAACGAATGCTGATGGAGTCGTCGCTGGCAAACGGTGAGACCGAAGGGTCGTGCGTGGTGCCGGATGATGCGTCCGACGAGGAGTCAGCAGATGCATCAGGCGAGGTGTTGGACACGGGGGCGTGTGCTGGACCGTTCGCCAGGCCTTGCGGGGTGGCGGTACCGGTGGGTGCGACCTCGATGTGTTCGATGTGGCCGAGTTCCTGCAACAAACACTGGATGCTGGCGGCACAGTTCAAGGAGCCGAAGGCGGCGGCGTCGGACGCGTTGGTGGCGTCGGCAGTGTCGGTGGCGTTGGCGGCGGGGCCAGTCGAATGCTCAGACATAGCTCACAGCATACTGACAACAGTGCCGCCGCGGACGGACAATGTGCGCCACGCATGACTCGCTGCAACTGACTGCAACAACAGCTAAGGCGGCGGTAGCTAAGGCGCGTAAATGTAACCCGATCGCGCACAAGTCGATATAGTCCCATGAGAGACTTTTAACGAATGCGGCAAAACTGACAACCCGGGTTACACCGGTGAAGCTGCCGCAGTCGCAAAAACACACCAGTACACGGAATCCCTCAAGGAGCAGTTGAAAGTGCGCACGCGTCGGATGTTGACCTCCCTGCTAGTAAGCACTACCGTCTTCGGCGCGGCGCTTAGCCCAGCCCCAGTCCACGCGCAAGACCACGGACTCGACCCCGAAGGTACCGACAACCCCGGCAACACCGACACCCGTCGCGCTCCCAGTGGCTTCTCGGAACAAGGTTGGCTGAACGCCCTCATGCCTTCAGTTAACCCACAGTTCGACAACCCCATGTTCCCCAACGGGCGCGAAGGCATGCCGAAAGCACAGATCGACATGCACCCAGAGGAAATCGAACGCCTCAAGCGCTGGATGGGCGTCAACGGAGATACCGTCCGGCAAATCAATGCCTACTCCCCGTCGATGGGCCGCTGGATTCCCTTGGTGTGGTTGCCTGCGCCGGACACCAGCACGCCCCGCCCCGTCGTCTACGCATTGGGTGGCGCCGATGGGGGCTACACCGACCAACATTGGCTGAACCGCTCTGACCTGCCGGAACTTGCCCGCGAAGGTAACTACCATGTGGTCATCCCCGCCCTGGGCCGCCACTCTGCCTACACCGACTGGGTCGAGGAATTGCCGGAACAGGGCGGCAAGCAAATGTGGGAAACCTTCCTCACCTACGAGCTGCCCGAGGCACTGGAAGCCGAAATCGGTGGCGACGGCCAGCGCAGCCTCATCGGCATGTCCATGTCGGGCGGTACCGCACTGAACTACGCCGCCCACCAGCCGGGTTTCTATTCCTCCGTGGCGTCCCTGTCCGGTTGCGCCGCGAACAACACCTGGTGGGGTCGCTACGGGCTCAACCGCACCATCGAAGGTGGTGGCGGAAACGCCGACATGATGTGGGGCCCGATGAACTCCCCACTGTCTCGCTACAACGATGCTGTCCTTAACGCCGAGCGGCTGAAGGACCAGGAAAACCTCTACGTCTATTCCGCCACCGGTTTGATGGGCGCCCTGGACTTCTTCGGCGACTGGGCCCCGGCTAACAGTAACCAGAAGAAAGACCGCTGGAGTTTGGGCTTCAGCATCGAGGCTGCGTCTAACCTGTGCGCCCACCAGCTGAAGGTCCGTACCGATAGCCTGGGCATCACCGACATCGCCTACGATTTCCCAATGGCTGGCACCCACAGTTGGGACGCGTGGAACACGGCCCTGCATGCGTTCTGGCCTCGCCTTCAGCGTGGATTCGGCGAGGAGGTCGTGGTGCCGGACGTTCCTAGCTTGGGATCCTCCGACCGCAGCTCCTCCGATCCTGCGACCGGCGTTAGCACCTCCTCCGAACTGGCAGCGGGCTCCTCCGCGTTGGGTTCCTCGGATGGTTCTTCGGATGATGACGCCGCGAGCGGCAGCGCCGCGCTCGGGTTCCTGGCGGGCAGTAGCATGGCGCTGGGTAACTCCAGTAACTCGCTGCTGCAGATGATCTTTACGCTATTCAACCTGCTGTTCGGCTGGATCAGCAGGGCAACGTTTAGCGGCTAGTTGCACTAAATTGCTGCCCTGATTACTGCTGGAAACTCTGTAGGGTGTCAGCGGTATGCACGACTGTGGCTTGAGGGCTCAGAGGTACCCTTTCCCTTGAGCGATCTGGTTTTGAATTTCAGCGGAATGCTTTCGGATGTCCTCCGAGTCTGCCTCTTCTGAAAGTTTCCCAAGATTTCGTTCAAGAGAAAATCGGTAGGCCAAGTAGATTAAAGCTACTGCGAGAATAGCCAGAAGCAACCAGAGAAAAAAGCTCATTGTTCTAGTTCTGGCCGTACCCGATCCACGCTAAGCAGGCACGCATCTGCCAGTCTTCGTGAGGCCGGTTCGCAATGTTTTTGCAAGTGTATTCATTTGGGTACCAGCCGGTGCACTTTGGCCCATTCTCGTATTCGCATTCCTTTGCTGGGAACACGTGAGGTACCTGAGCGTGAACGGGGGATGTACATATGACTACAGCTGCGACTGCTGCCAGACATGCGCTTAAGTTCTTTTTTAAAGCGTTCATGTGGATCTCCCTTAGGAGTTGTGTGACTCTGAAATGAGTAGCTTCCAAAATAGAAATATTTTCCACATATAGCAACCATTTTGAAGTGATCTTAGTAATATCTCGAGGGGGTGCTAGTCCCTAATCGCTGCTAGTTGGCGGGGCCGGGCCCCTGCCGCTAGTCGGCGACTAGCGGTTCGAGCACGAACTCGGGGTGCTCCTTTTCGATGAACTGCAGGCGCCACTTGTCACCAAACAAAGCAATGAGCTCCCCATCGGTGCGGGTAAAGACCTCACATCCGCGCTGCTTGGTCAATTCTGCAGCCGTCTCCGGGGTAGTGCGCCGGGCCACTGAATAGGGGACTGGTTCGGCGATGGTCTCCACGTTGTATTCGTTGTCCATGCGGGCCATCATGACCTCGAACTGCATGGGGCCGACTGCGGCCATGACCGGCGCGGCGTCACCACGCGCATCATTTTTCAAGATCTGTACGACACCTTCGGCCGCCAACTGATCCAAAGCCTTGCGGAACTGCTTGTACTTGCCCAAGGACTTCGCGCGCAACGTGCGGAAATGCTCGGGTGCGAACTGTGGCATCGGCGGGTACTGCACCTTACGGCCTGCGTAGATGGTGTCGCCGGGTGCGAGTGTTCCTGCGTTGACCAAACCAACAATATCGCCGGGGTAGGCGGTGTCGACGGTGTTGCGGGTGCGGCCGAAGACGGTGAGCGCATACTTGGTGGAGAAACTCCTACCGGACTGGGCGTGCGTGACCTGCATGCCGCGGTCGAACTCGCCGGACACAACGCGCATAAACGCCAGGGAGTCGCGGTGGTTTTTGTCCATGCCAGCCTGCACCTTGAACACCACGCCGGAGAAATCATCGGTGACGTCGCGGGCGGCGTCGAAGGCTGCAGTGGCCTCGTCGATTGCCTTCTGGGAGGACGCGCGCGAGCCGGGTGAGGGGGCGAGCGCGCACAAGGTATCGAGGATCTGGTGGACGCCGAAGTTCAGCATTGCGGAGGCGAAAATTACCGGGGAGGTGGTGCAGTCCAGGAAAAGCTCCTGGTCATGCAGGGCTCCATCCATCGTCATCAATTCGACTTCTTCCGCAGCGGTCGACCACGCATCCCCTTCACGCTCTTCGGCCTGCTCCGGGCTGTAATGCTCCTCGGGGGCGATGGTGGAGCCGCCGGCGGTGCGGATGAAATGGATGTATTCCTCTGGCTCACCGTCATCGCTGACCTTGGCGAGCCCACGGAAGTCGCCGGCTTCACCCACCGGCCAAAACAGGGGAGTGGGCTGCAAGCCGATCTCCTGCACGATCTCATCCATGAGCTCGAGCGGCGCCATACCGGGGCGGTCCCACTTGTTGATCACCGTGACGATCGGCAGGCCACGGGCCTTACACACGCGGAACAGCTTCAGTGTTTGAGGCTCCAGGCCCTTCGCGCCGTCAATAAGCATCACGGCCGCATCCACCGCGGTGAGAACGCGATAGGTGTCCTCAGAGAAATCCGCGTGGCCGGGCGTATCCACCAAGTTGATCATGTAGGGCTCGCCCGTGTGGCCCTCTGGTGCGTATTCGAACTGCAGGGCGGAGGACGCGATGGAAATACCGCGGTCTTTTTCCATTTCCATCCAGTCCGACACCGTGGCCTTGCGCCCTGCCTTGCCATGCACCGCACCGGCTTCGCTGATGACGTGCGCGTGCAGCGCCAATGCCTCCGTCAGAGTGGACTTACCGGCATCGGGGTGGGCGATGACGGCGAAGGTACGGCGGCGGGCGGCTTGGGCAAAAAGATCAGACACGGACGCCTATCTTACAGGCAGCAAGGCCAAACGCAGGCGCGGGTTGCGCCCGAGTGCGCACAGGGTTAGCGCTTGCGGGTGTGCACAATGTTTTGGGCGCGATCAACGCCCTCAGTGATGATTAACTGCGCAGCAACGATGGCGTCGGCCGACTGGGTGGGCAGGGTGTCGAGGATCTCCTGGGTCATGGGGCCGATCACGTGCTCGATGATCGGAACGCCAGCGGGCCGGCCGATACCGATTCGCACACGCGCGTAGGCACCGGATCCGAGCTGCGCGGTGATGGACTTCAGCCCATTGTGGCCATTATCGCTACCACCCGCCTTCAGTTTGACCGTACCAGGCGGCAAATCGAGCTCATCGTGGATGACGATGACGCGCTCCGGAGGAATCGACCAGCGCTGTGCGAGCGCGGCGACCGCGACACCGGACTCATTCATATACGTATCCGATCGCACCAGTGCGACGGTGTTCTCGCCCCAGGTGGTGACGGCGGCATGGGCGGTGCAGCCGGGTACGGGCTGCAGAGATAGCTGCGTGCCTGAAGGCTGCGTGCCCTGGCCGGGTGCGTAGTCGTCCGCGTGGTCAAGCGCGTGGTCGATGGCGAAGTACCCGACGTTGTGTGGCGTCAGCTGATACTTGGCCCCCGGATTGCCGAGTCCGATGATGAGCCACTCAGGATTTGCCGGGGGCTGCGCGACGTTAGGACCTGCAGGCGCGCGAGAAGCACATGCGTCAGAGACAGACGCGGCGTCATTATCGCGGGAAGAAAAAATTTGGGCGATGCGCTGAAGGAAGCGAGGTAAAGCCATGGACACCATAGTGGCAGATCGTCAACACGCAACGACACAGCGGGCGCGCCATGGCGTTGTAATGGCGGTGCGATAACGGTGGCGAGGTACAACACCTCCACAAAGTAACCCCGGTAGAGGGTAAAAGGGGCCCGAAACAAAGAAAACTTAGCTACGTTATATGTGTACTTGTTTTCTTTGAATCACACCCCACGGAAGGCGCATTCATGCCCAACAACGACTGGAACCAGCGGATCGAACTAGCAGAAAAGATGATCCCCCTGCTCGGCCAGCTCCGCCGGAACAACAACGTTGTTACCTCGATCTTCGGCTCCCTACTCGACAACGCAACCGCCGTCGATATCGTCAAGTCCCACCGCTTCGCCCGCCGCATTTCCGGCACCGAACTATCCCTGCACAAGACCTACCCGATCGTCGAACTGCTCACCACCCTTAACCTGGGCACCGCATCCATCGATCTCGGTGAACTCGCAGTCCGCTTCGACGAACGCGGCGGCGACCTCGAAGCCTTCCTCCGCGAAGAACTCGCCGACGTCATCGACGCACCCGTCACCACCGCCGACGAAGTAGACGTCGTCCTCTACGGCTTCGGCCGCATCGGCCGCCTGCTCGCCCGCATCCTGCTCGCCAAGCAATCCTACGGACGCGGCGTCAACCTCCGCGCCATCGTCGTACGCAAAAACGGCGACAACGACCTACAAAAACGCGCAAGCCTGCTGCGTCGCGACTCCGTCCACGGCGCCTTCGACGGCACCATCAAAGTCGACGAAGACAACAACATCATCTGGGCCAACGGAACCCCCATCCAGGTCATCTACTCCAGCGACCCCGCAACCGTCGACTACACCGAATACGGCATCAATAACGCCATCGTCGTCGACAACACCGGCCGCTGGCGCGACCGCGAAGGCCTCTCCCAACACCTCAAATCCACCGGTGTGTCCAAGGTGCTGCTCACCGCGCCGGGCAAGGGCGACATCAAGAACATCGTCTTCGGCATCAACGACGGCGACATGACCGCAGACGACCAGATCCTCTCCGCGGCGTCATGCACAACAAACGCCATCACCCCCGTCCTCAAGGCCGTCAACGACAAATACGGCGTCGAATTCGGCCACGTCGAAACCGTCCACTCCTTCACCAACGACCAAAACCTCATCGACAACTTCCACAAAGGCTCCCGCCGTGGACGCGCCGCCACCCTCAACATGGTGCTCACCGATACCGGTGCCGCCAAGGCCGTCTCCAAGGCCCTGCCCGAGTTCGAGGGCAAGCTGACCGGCAACGCCATCCGCGTCCCCACCCCGGACGTCTCCATGGCGGTGCTGAACCTCACCATGGCCGGCGACGTCGACCGCGATGAGGTCAACGAATACCTCAAGCAGGTCTCCCTGCGCAGCGACCTGCGCCAGCAGATCGGCTACATCCACTCCCCGGAGGTTGTGTCCAACGACTTCGTCGGCACCACCCAGGCGGGCATCGTCGATGGCCTTGCGACCATCGCCACCGGCAAGCACCTTGTGCTCTACGTCTGGTACGACAACGAGTTCGGCTACTCCAACCAGGTGATCCGCATCGTCGAAGAAATGGGTGGCGTGCGCCCCCGCGTCTACCCGAAGCGCAGCACCATCGACGCTATCTAGGCGGGTTAACGCTAGGCGTGCTGATCGCGCGGCCGTGGTTGGGATTTCGTGTCTGGCTGCGGCCGTTGTTTTTATGTGGTGTGCACTTTTTTCGGGTGGGCGGGCATATGCGACGGTGTTTTCACAGTTCGCTGGCTTCGGGGCGTTGGCCCACCCGATTTTTTGGTACACATTCGATAACGTGACGCCAGTTACTTTTTCTATAGGCTCGTGGGGGAACCTCCCAGCGATCCCACGGAGCAGGAGAAGCGCGACACCGGATTCACGGTGGCGTTCACGGCAGATCGACGGGGTGCGCCGGAGTTTCCCTCCTATACAGACGGCGATGGGGTCGCTTCCTATGGCTTACAGGCTTACGTGAAGGCGAGTAGCGACGGATTTTCGTTGCAGGTGAGGTCGGCGTGTGCTCCGGCGACGGCCGAGACCTTCGATAAGGCCCGCGGAGAAAGCGACCGCAGGCTCAAGGAGTTGGGGTTGGAGCCGATCCCGGTGCGAGGCGATGCGAAAAGTGGCTAGCGGCGTGGAGCGTTGCGGTTGACGGTGTGTGGGGGCGGTGGCTGCTGCTGTTAAGGTAAACTTTGGATCGTGGATATGGACAAGCTGCGCAAGAAGGCCGCAAAGGCCGCCAAGGGGGGTAAGCGTAAAAAGTGCTGCAAGTCCAAGCCGCGGTGCAAGGGGTGTCCGGTGGTGTTGCACCGTCTGACGAAGGGCGGTTGCTTGGAGCTTGATGACGCCGCGTTGCGGAAGGCTCTCAAGAAAGCGCGCGCTTACTGAGTGACTGCGGCCCAGGGGCGGCAATCGACCGGGGATGGGTGATAGTTGCTGCATGACGCGTGGTTGGTGTCAATGCTGTGCGCATTGAGGGCGCAATCTGACGATCTTATGCAACTAAAGTTGTATATACAACACAGTGGGGGGTATGATTTATTTCTGTAACCTACGCTCATCTATGGCAAGGAGTAACTATGAAAACAATCACTAAGGGTTTAGCGGCTGTCCTAGCTTCCAGTGCACTACTGCTCACCGCATGTGGCGGCACCGGAGAAACCACCGCGACGTCAGAAAGCACAAAAGAAAACGCAGCATCGGGCGACGCAATTACCGTCACCGACGTCGAAGGCCGCACCGTCACCTTCGACAAGCTGCCTGAACGTGTCATCCTTGGTGAAGGCCGCGGCGTGTTCGCAACCTCCATCCTCGACCGTGAACACCCTCTCGACAAGGTCGTCGGCATGGGCAACGACCTGGAAAAGTCAGCCCCCAGCTACTACGACAACTTCAAGAAGTCTGTTCCTGAGCTCGCCGACGTCACCACGATCGGCAACATGAACCACGGCGACGTCACCGTCGAAAACCTCCTCGCACTCAACCCCGACGTTGTCGTCATGAGCGCCGACGCCTACAAGACCTCCGGCACCAACGGCCTGCTGCAGAAGCTCGACGACGCAAAAATCAAGTACGTCGTCACCGACTTCCGCCAGCACCCGCTGGAAAACACCACCAAATCCGTCGAAATGCTCGGCACTGTCCTCGGCAAAGAAGACAAAGCCAAGGAATTCACCAAAGAATGGACCGACAAGGTCAACAGCGTGAAGGAACGCGTCGAGAAGCTCAACGACCGCCCCAGCACCTTCGTGTGGCGCGCGGCCGGCCTGAAGGAATGCTGCTCCACCGTCAACGACAGCAACCTCGGCGAAATGATCAACCTTGCAGGCGGCGACAACCTCGGCGACCACCTAGTCGACGGACCGTCCGGTAGCGTCACCGCCGAACAGCTGATCGCTTCCCAGCCTGATGCGATCATCGCCACCGGTGGATCCTGGGCGCCGGATAAAGACAAGCCCGAAGTAGTGCCCCACGTAGAACTCGGCTACAACTCCGACCCGGAGACAGCACAAAAGACCCTTCAAGGCCTGCTGGCAACCCCCGGCTTTGAAGAACTGAAGGCCCCCAAAGACGACGAGTTCTTCGCCGTATGGCACCAGTTCTACGACTCCCCGCTGAACTACATCGCCATCGAGCAGTTCGCCAAGTGGCTGCACCCCGACGAGTTCAAGGACCTCGAGCCCGAAAAGGACCTGAAGGAAGCCCACAAGAAGTACGTCGCCTTCGACGCGACCGGCGTCTTCTTCGTCAAGGACGACCAGAAGTAACAGCTGGCACACACAACGCTCGGCATGCCGCCCGGCACGCCACCCGAGGAATGGAAACGGTAGGACAGTGACAACAGTCGACACCCTTGTCTCCGCACACAGACGCCGCGTCGCCCGGCGGTGGGCAATCATCGCACTGCTCATCGCCGGGGCACTGGCCGCATTCGTGACCTCCACAGTGGTCGGCCCCATCGACCTAGGCGCGAAAGAAGTCGTCCAGGGTATCTTTTCCCCGAGTAGTCTGACGGACCAAAACCGGGTGGTGCTGTGGAAACTGCGCCTGCCGATGTCAGTGATGGCGCTGCTCGTCGGCATGACGCTGTCCCTGGCCGGGGCGCAGATGCAAACCATCCTCGGAAACCCCCTCGCCGAGCCCTTTACCCTAGGAATATCCGCAGCGGCGGCGTTTGGCGGGGCGGCCGCGATCGTGCTGGGCATCACCATCATTCCGGTTGCGCAATTCAACCTCGCGGCGACCGCATGGATCTCCGCAATGGTCGCGACCACGCTGATCGTCGTGGCGTCAATACGCAGGGGAGCCTCCGCCGAAACAATGATCCTTTTGGGCATTGGTCTGGTGTTTTTCTTCCAGGCGATGCTCAGCCTGATGCAATACTCGGCATCCGTGGAGGCTCTACAGCAGATCGTGTTCTGGACCATGGGGTCGATGACCCGCGCAACCTGGCTGGGTAACGGAATTATTGCGGTCGTTCTGGTGGTGTCGCTGCCGATTTTCATGTGGCTGTCGTGGCGGCTGACGGCGCTTCGCCTGGGGGATGCGCGCGCGATGGCGATGGGCATCAACGTGCAGCGCTTGAGGGTCGTGGTGCTGATCATGGTGTCAGTGCTGGCGGCAACCACCGTCGCCTTCTCGGGAATAATCGGCTTCATTGGGTTGGTGGGGCCACACATTGCGAGAATTTTGGTGGGGGAGGATCAGCGCTACTTCATTCCGGCGTCCATGGCCTCCGGTGCGCTGGTGCTCGTGTGTTCACATGCGGTGTCGTTGATGATCCGTCCAGGGCTAGCGATACCGATCGGCATCATCACGGCGGTCATCGGGGTGCCGTTCTTCATCCTCATCATCATGACTAGGAAGCGGGCGAATTGGTGAACGACGTGGCGCAACACAATGAGGCTACTACGCTGCACATTGAAGACTTGAACGCTGGGTACGGCTCGCGCAACATCCTTGAAAACTTCGCGCCGCAACCTTTGCGCGGAGGCCGAGTCGTGGGGCTGCTTGGGCCAAATGCCTGCGGAAAATCCACGCTGATCAAAACGATCGCGGGCGTGCACTCCAAGCTCGGAGGCTCCGTCTACCTACGCGCCGACGACGGTGAGACACTGCAGGGCAAAGCGCTCCGCGGCGTCATTGGTTACGTGCCGCAAGACCTCCCCGGATCCGCATCGCTGACCGCATTCGAAGCCGTGTTGGTGGCGGCCAGGCGCGTCGCCGTCGGGATAAAACCCACTGAGCTGGCGGCCCGAACCATGGTTGAGCTGGACATTGGGCACATTGCGGAGAGCTACATCGGGGAACTGTCGGGAGGACAGCGGCAAATGGTGGCGGTCGCGCAGATGCTGGTGGGAGACCCCAAGGTGATGCTGCTAGATGAGCCCACCTCGGCGCTCGACCTGCACCGGCAGCTGTACCTGCTCGGGCTCGTGCGGGAACGGACGCGGCGCGCCGGGGCAGTGACGATGGTGGCGATACACGACATCAACCTGGCAGCACGGTTCTGCGACGTCCTTCTCGTCATGCGGGGCGGGGAGATCATCGCTCAAGGCGCACCGTGCGACGTGCTGTGCGAGGGACTCATCAAGACGGTGTATGACGTCGCGGCGGAGATCCTCGACCACAACGGAACCCCCGTCGTGTCGCCCACCGGGCTTTGACGCAGGCTGCCTAGGGGGGCGGCGGCTGGGTTTGTGGGGCCGCACAGGCGGAGGGGCGCTAGTTGGCGGGATCCTCTGCTGCTTCCTCTCCTGTCTTCTCTTTGGGGTCTTCGACCCTGCTGCCGGAGGGTGTAATCATCACGTCGAAGACGGGTTCCCGGTGTTGGTACAGTTCGGCGCGAACCGCCGTGGGATCCTGGGGATCGGGCAGGAACCCAAAAGCGAAAGGCGTGCCGACCGTCTGCACACCATGCTTGGTGATCAGATCAAAGACCGATGCAAACGCGGCAGGATCCAGATTGGTGACCGCACCATCACCGGCAGCTGCGGAAGATGGGTCGGAGAGCCCCGCGACGTCATCGGTGATGGTTAGCTCACCATTCCTGTTCACAATGTCATCGGACGGAGCGCAAAACGTTTCGACCGATGCCTTTCCGGTGGGGATGACACGGTAGGACACGTGCGTCAACATGTCGGGGGCGGAGCAGCGGGGATCCTCGGTGGCGCGTTTGTGCACGGCGGCGACGAGGTCCGCGATGGGTGCCTCGGTGGGGGAGAACGTGGTGATTGCGCCGAGGATGTCGTCGAGGGGCTCATCGCTGAACTGTGAACCGTCGGAATCGTCGAGGTGCCACTACGACCAGGTGCGGGGGCTGCTTGCAGTTGCGGGAACGGTCACCGCGACGGAACCGAGTTCACCAGTTTCGAATTGGAGTGCGAGCAATTCGACCTGGTTGGCGCCGCGGTCTTTTAACTCCTGGACGTGGGTGGTGGCGGTGATGAGGGCATCGAGGGAAGCGCCCTTGGAGAATGCGCCGTGGAAGGGATTGATGGGGAAGACGGAGCACGCGGAAAGTGTGGCGACGGTGAGGAGGGAGGCGGAGAGGGTTGCGGAACCGGTCGTGCCGGGTAGGCGATACGCGTCCTTTGCCTTTTGTAGTCAATGGGTTTGGCTAGGCGCGCGTGAGGGTAGTCTCCATTGTCTGTCGCCCCGTACGCTTCGCGGAGCCTTACTGCGGAACGTTCATTGCGACGGTGCACCTGGATAGGTGAGGTATTCTTTGGTTGGCAGTGAAAGGCCCGGAGTGAGTTTGGATTCAATCACGAGCAATAGGGGTGCAGGTTAGTATGGGACGACCAGGCTATGTGGACAGGGATGCTCTTAAAAGGTGGGCCGACTGTCGCGAATCACAATCTAATTTGCCACGCCTTATTCGACGTTTGATCCACGAGACCACGCCTAATCTGTATGAACTCGACATGCCTGCGGGGGAGGGGGTAGCAGCCGGTGGCTGGGATGGTCTGGTGAGGTCGGCCGAAAAGACGCCGTGGGTTGCGGAGGGGTTGTCTGTTTGGGAGTTATCGGTCAGTTCTAATCCGAAGAAAAAAGCGGATGATGACTACGCTAAGCGGACGGCCAATCCTGATGGGGTGCGGACTTCAGAATGCACTTACGTTGAAGTGATTCTTCGTCCATGGACGACGCGTAATGAATGGGTGGAGAGTAAACGAAGCGAGAATGTCTGGAAAGACGTTAAGGCACTGGGGCTTGACGAGATCGAAGACTGGCTCGAACAAGCGCCGGTGACCGGGGCATGGTTATCGGAGCAGTGTGGGCTGTCACCTCATGGTCTCCGCTCTGGATCAAACTGGTGGAGTCAGTGGTCAAAACAAACAAAACCGGCATTGACACCACAAGTCGTGCTCGCTGGCCGAAACGAGGCTCGTGATCAACTTTTAAACCGGCTGGATGAACCCGGTTTGGTTACGACATTAGCCGGTGCCTCGATGGAGGAGATCTGTGCATTTGTTGTTGCAGCTGCTATCGACTGGGAGAGTCACGGTAAGGGGGAGATGCTTGCACGCCTAGCATTTGTGGATAAGCTAACTACGTGGAGGCAACTGATTGCTTCACCCGGACCACTCGTCTTGGTCCCAACGGAACCTGAACTGCAACGTGAGATACCACAAGGAAGCAAGCACAGCTTCTGTGTGCCGGTTGTACATCGTGAAGGGGCCGACGTTGTCCTTCCTGCGTTGGCTAGCTCCGAGGTGGCATCGGCGCTGCACAGCGCTGGTGTTGAGGATATGGTTAAGGCCAATGAACTCGGCAGACTCGCACGGAGAAGTTTGACTGCGCTGAGGCGAAAGCTTGCTGTTAATGTTGCATTGCGCCGACCTAGTTGGGCTGAGGCGAACGCGTCGCGTAATCTGCGGGCGATTCTGATGGCGGGCGCTTGGGGGGATTGTATGGACGGTGATCGTCGTATTTTAGAAGATCTTTCGGGTGTCGACTATGAGACGTTTCGTGAGGTGGCCACGGGGAATGCTGCTGATCCGGCCGATCCAATGGTAATGCGTACAGTGGGATCTTTTCACCTCGTATCGGTTGAGGATGCGTGGATGTTGCTGTCCCATACTCTGACGCAAGAGGATTTCGCGCGGTTTGAGCGTGTGGTAAAAACAGTGCTTACAGAGGCGGACCCGGATCTCGAAGTGTCAAGGAATTTAACGCTCAGGATTCAGGTCCACAGTAAGGCCCGGTGCTATTCCGAAGATCTACGTCGGGGTATCGCTCAGTCCTTAATTCTGCTAAGCATTCCCGATGATTCTGCTGGTCTGCGAGGCCGGTGGGCAGGAGAAGCCTTCGTAGATCGTCTGGTAGGAGAAGTTTTCGAATGGACGTCGAAGGATTGCACTGGAAGAGGATGGCAATCTCTTGCTGATGTTCTGCCGCAGCTCGCCGAGTCTGCACCAGATATTTTTCTGAGGGCGGTGGACGAAGCAACGAAGGACGATGATTCTTTGCTTTTCACCACGCTGCGAGATGTTCCTGACTCCTGGCCTAATGTTAAATTGCTTGGCGCCCTACTCTCGGCTCTAGAACGCGTCTCTTGGTCCCCTCAGCGCTTTGGGTACGCTGTTGAGCTCTTAGCTCGATTGGGCGAGGCGGATCTAGGTGGCCGAATGGCTGACCGACCAGCTGACTCGCTGGCTAAAATTTTTCGCCCTTTGCATCCTGATAATGCCGTCAGTGTTGAAAGTCAGATCAGAGTTCTAAACATCATGCGAGGCAAGCATCCCGCCACTGCTTGGGCTGTGGAGCTTAGTATGCTCCCGAAAATGCATGACACGCATTTTTTCATCGCCGCACCACAGTTTCACGCGTGGAAGCCAGAGAAAATTGCAGTGACATCGGCCGAGCTACGGAACGCGACGACTGCTGCAGTCGTATGCTGCGTTGAAGACGCAGGTCAGGACGCGCAGCGCTGGGCAAGCATTATCGAACATACTCCGCAGCTACCGCCCTCAGACCGAGAGTATGTGCTCGATGCGTTGAGACAGATGGCCCGCTGCACCGACCTCACAATCGAATTCGAGCATCAGGTGTGGGAAGCGTTAATGAGCCTTATCGGTTCTCACCGCGAGTATTTCGATGCCTCATGGGCGCTCCCTCAGGAGGAACTAAAAAAGTTTGAGTACCTTGCTGGTTGCTATCGCCCAGATTCTTCTTTTCTTCGACATCTCGCACTTTTTCAATCATCGATTCCGTCCATTGGAATATCGTTAAGAGACGGATATGAGGTTTTCGAAGAAAAACTCGGTTGCTTGCGAGTTGAAGCCCTCAAAGAGATCGAATCTGAAGGGGGATTCGACGCTGTCAGGAGACTCACACTGGAAGCTGCGGTTCCGGGTTGCGTGGGTGTTGCTTTGAAGAACATCGGAGATACCTACGAGGATGAGCTCCTCGGTTGGTTGGGATCCACAGAAGGAAGCCTTGTTTCCGCTGGTACCGCTTACTTTGGTGGTCGTTATGAGTCGGAAGGGTTGGAATACATCAAAGACCTGGTTGAATGCAGAGACCTTACAGTGATACAGCGTGCACGCCTGTTACTCGCGGTTAGGGACAATCTGGCCGACATATGGGACCTAGCTGCTGCCGAAAATGAGCTCGAAATCCAGTACTGGAGTCTGTTTCAGCCTTGGGGCTTGGGAGGAGGCTTTGACAAGGTAAGAGAAGCTGCTGAGCGTCTGATTCGAGTTGGTCGTCATACTGCCGCCCTAAAACTCGTATACATCTACGTCGACCGCGAAACTGAAAGGGGATGCCCGCACACAGCGAGACTCGTGGTTGAGGCATTGACGGCACTACGTCTGGATCGAGACAATTCTGCCGCTGAAGAGAGACTATCCGACTACGAAATTCATCGGATTTTCGACTATCTCGAATCCATGCGGGAACATCTCGATCCTAGGGACCTGATACGACTGCAATGGTCATATCTGTCTGCGCTTAAGTACGAAGGAAAAGTCGATGCTTTGTCCGACAATCTCGCGGCGGATCCCTCGTTTTTTGTGGATATAGTATGCCTTGCACATCCTGCTACCCCGACTTCTGGAGAGGTCCTCAGCGCGGAGGCGCAACCTGAAGATGAACAAATTGACAGGTCTGCAACAGTCAAGGCGTCCGAGTTGCTGTTCGCTTGGGACTCACCGCCGGGTCTAATCAATGGAGCAATGGATGCCGGATCGCTTCACTCGTGGGTGGTTAGTGCGATAGAGCTTCTTGAAGAAAGAGGCCGAATTGAAGTGGGCCTGCAACATATCGGACAGGTTCTTTGGCATACGCCACCTGACGCAGACGATACCTGGCCGGGACTTGTCGTGCGTGAACTACTTGAAGATTTAAAATTAGACCACATTGAACGTGGGTTGGGTCTTCAGATTTTAAACAGTCGAGGAGTTACGAGCCGTGGTCTAGAGGAGGGAGGGGATCAGGAGCGCGAATTAGCTAGAGAGTATCGGGCCAAAGCTGAGAAAATCGCTTTTGAAGCACCCCGTACGGCTGCGTTGCTTCGCAAGATTGCTAGCGAATATGACAGCGAAGCTCTAAAGAACGACGAAGATGCGGAACGCTTTCGGTGTGGGCTTTACTACTAGAACCCCAAGTGCTTAAACGCCGCAGTGCGCCGGATACAAAAACGACCGGTCCTGAACCCCACGGACCGTGGGGTTCAGGACCGGGTATAACCCTAAAGGCGTAGGTGTTCGTTCGTGGTTATGCCAGCCAGTTGATGCAGAAGGTGATCCAGGGGACGGACACAATGTCGATCTGCACCGCGCCCGAAAGCGGCACTACGATCATGGCGATCTTAGACTGCAGACCACAACGCCGCCCCACAGCATCCATGTTCGCAACAGCGTTGGGAGTGCCGCCCAGGCCGTGCCCCATCATGCCACCGCAGATCACCGCGGCGTCATAATCCTTGCCGAGCACACGGAACACGATGAAGGTAACAAACAGTAGAAGCGCAACCACCTGAATAGTCAGGATGATAACCAGCGGGAGTGCCAGGGAGTAGAGATCCCAGATCTTGAGGCTCATCATTGCTTGGGTGAGGAAGAACGCCAGGGTGAGCTCGCCGATAAATGCGATGATGTGGGGATTGAGGCGGAACCAGCCGAGTGCGTCGCCGATGTTACGGACGATCGCGGCGATGAGCATCGCGCCGACGTAGCTGGGCAGAGCGTAGCCGGTCAGGTCGGTGAACCAATCGCCGACGAAAACACCAATAACGACCATTACTCCGATAAATGCGCCGGTGGTGAGGAAGGAGGTCAGGTCGGTGGGGGTGGGGTCGTGTTCTTGGGTGAAGCGTTCTTCGAAGGCTTCCGAGTCGAGTTTGCGGGTGGTGATGGCGAGATTGTTTCGACGGATTAACCACATGGACAGCGGGCCGCCGAGGAGACTTCCGGCTAGCAGACCGAAGGTGGCTGCTGCGATGGCCACTGCGGTGGCGCCATCGACGCCGAGCTCTTCGACGGTCGGGCCGAAGGCGGCGGCGTTTCCATGGCCACCTTCAAGGGCAACCGCGCCGACCATTACACCAAGTAGCGGGTTGATACCTAGCAAAGTGGCTAGGCCGATACCAATAAGATTTTGCGCAATGGCGATGGTCCAGCAGGCACCCAGGTAGATCATTAGGTAACGGCCGCCGGCTTTGATGAGGTTGAGGCTAGCTCCAAGGCCAATGGTGGTGAAGAACGCCAGCATCGCTGGTTTCTGCAGGGTGTTGTCAACCGTGAGCGTGGCGACGTGGGTTTCCCGCAAAATCAGCACGATGATGGAGAAGATGAATCCGCCGATGACAGGTCCGGGGATGGAGAAGCATTTGAAAGCGCGCATGTTGGATGCGGCCCAGGCACCGAGTGCAGCGAGGAGGAAAGTGAGGGCACCGGTTTGTAGGACGTCGAGTTCTATCTCCACCGTGGTCCTTTCGAGATTCGGGATGGTTAACTCGAATAATCCACATCAGTAGTGTCCGAGGCAGCGTGTAGCAGATATGATGCTCATAGTAGAACCTCCAAGTAGTGGGTGACCGTCCCCTGTACACCCAGTCTGTCGGCATAGGACGATAGTAACCCGAGCTGTTTGTCGCCGCGTCGCGCATAGCTTTGTAGCGCACTATGGAAACACTGAGGATCAAACGCTGCGCGCGAGCGAATGATGTCGCACATGGTGCGTTCTAGGTCGTAGCAAGGAACGTTATGTCCGTCGGGGGTGGTGACAACGGTTTTCCCCATTTCGAGTAGCTTGGGTTTGATGTAGAACGCACGTGCGTCGGAGGCTCGAAGCGTGGATGCGTTGTATCCGGAGGGGACCGTGACGGTTAGTGCGTCAGGCTCCCGGTCGGTGAGTGCATGGATGTACAAGGCGCTGTGGTGTGAGAACACTGCTCGTGGCCACCGTATAGAGACGAGCCACATTTCGTCGTTCCAGCGGTTGGGGTCCCCGTATACGCCTTTTGATAGGCGCTTCAATCCATGGGTTTTAGCAAACTTATACACAGTCGGTGCGCTGATGCCCAGTTTGCTAGCTTCACAGACCTGCAGGATGCCGTTGTTGGTTTCTATGAGTTTTTCCAGCACTTGTTCCTGCATTCAAGACTCCTGGAGTTTATATTGACGCTTATATTACAGATGATCTAAGCGTAAACGTGAAAGAAGAGCGTCGGTAGCTGGCGCCTGATATAGCGGGTGCCAGGTATAAAAAGGACCGGCCCTGGACTCCCACCGTGGTGGGTAGCGGAACCGGTCGTGTTGAGCAGAGGATATCTGTTCCATCCTCTAGCAGTCAAGGATGTTGGCGTCGCGCAGGGCGGCGGTGGATACCGCGAGCCGCCTCCAGTCCGTGCCGGTGCCGTTTGTTCTAGCTCTCAACTCTTAGGATAAGATTCTCAAATCACTTTAATGGTGATTCTTGTGACTCGATCTGAAAGGAGTTGTGACTTGTCTCAACCTGTTAAATCTGTTGATTTGGCCGGGTCCACTGATGTTGTGGAACGGGTCCGCAAGGTTCTAGACGTAGAAGCTGAGAGTCTGGTCGCGTTACGTCGGGAACTCCATCAGATTCCCGAGTTAGCGTTGGACCTACCGCAGACCGCCAGTCGCGTCCGTGCGGAGTTTGAGGCGTTGGGCTGCGAGATTACCGATGCCAGGGAGGTCAGTGGTTTTGTCGCCGTTCTTCGTGGCGGAGGCTACGAGCCAGGGGACAAGCATCCGACTGTGTTGTTGCGTGCAGACATGGATGCTCTTCCGGTGGTTGAGGAGACCGGCGTGGAGTGGGCGTCGACGAACGGCGCGATGCATGCTTGCGGGCACGATATGCACATGGCAGGAATTGTTGGTGCGGCGCGTGCTTTGCATGCGGTCCGTGATCGTCTTGTGGGCGATGTTCTTTTCTTCCTTCAGCCTGGTGAGGAGGGCTGGGATGGCGCTCAGCATCTGATTGATGAGGGCCTCTTGGAGGCGTCGGGTGCTCAACCAGATCATGCTTATGGTCTGCATGTGTGGTCGGGTCGTTTCCCGTCGGGGATTATCACTACGCGTCCGGGGGCTTTGATGGCTTCGACGGACAGTATGCATATTGAGGTTAAGGGTCGAGGTGGGCATGGTAGTGCTCCATTTTTGGCGTTGGATCCTGTGCCTGTGATTGCGGAGATTATTACGCAGTCTCATGTCGCTGTTACTCGGGAGTTTGATATTTCAGATCCTGTGGTTGCAACGTGTGGGGCGGTACTGGCCGGGACTACCTCGAACGTGATTCCGGATTCCGCGCGGGCGTCTTTCACCCTTCGTACTTTCAGCGAGGCTAACCGTCAGCGTTTGCCTGATGTGTTGGAGCGACTCGCTCGGGGGATTGCCGCGGCTCATGGGATGGATGTGGTTGTGGAGAGGGAGATTTTGTATCCGCCCACGATTAATGACGTCGCGGAGGCTGCGTTTGTAGAGCAGGTTACGGATGCGGTTTTCCCTGGGCGTTTTGCGGAACTTCCTGCGCCGTTGGGTGCTGGTGAGGATTTTTCGAAGATTTTGCAGCGTATTCCGGGTTGTTATGTGTTTGTGTCTGCGGTGCCTGAAGGGGTGGATGCAGAGTCTGCTCCGTTTAATCATTCGCCTCGGGCGTTTTATGACGATTCTTATCTGACTGATTGCAGCTTGTTGCTTGCTTCGTTGGCTGTTGCCAGGTTGTGTCCGTGACAGCGGGCGACAGTGATGACGGTTAAGGGTTTTATTTTCTCCACATGAAAGGGGTGCTCTGATGAGTGCTACGAATTCTGCGGTTGTTCAGATCGATATTGCGAAGCAGTCGCATGCCAAGACTTTGTTTGGTACGGGTGTAGGTAATGCACTCGAGTGGTATGACTGGATGGTGTACGGCAGTTTTGCTGTGTATTTTTCCACTCAGATTTTTAATGGCGAGGACACTAAGTCTGCGTTTTTGAAGACGATGGCGGTGTTCGCGGTCGGTTTCGTCGCTAGGCCTTTTGGTGGTTTGGTGTTTGGTTGGGTGGGGGACCGGTTTGGGCGCAAGCATTCTTTGAGTTTTGCGGTCTTGAGTGCGTCCTTGGGTTCGTTGATTATTGCGTTGTGCCCCACGTATGAGCAGGTGGGTTGGGTCGCGTCTGCGATTTTGTTGTTGGGTCGTTTGATCCAGGGATTGGCTCATGGTGGTGAGTTGCCGGCGGCGCAAACTTATTTGGCGGAGCATGCTCCGCGGGAGCATCGTGGGTTGTGGGCTTCGTCTATTTACATCACGGGCACGTTTGGGTTGCTTTTTGGTTTGGCGTTGGGTTTGATCCTGCAGAATGTGCTTACTGACGGTCAGATGAATTCTTTCGGTTGGCGTATTCCGTTCATTGTTGGCGCTGTGCTTGGTCTGTTTGCGTTGTTCATGCGTTCACGTATGGAGGAGTCTGCTGTCTTTGAGGATTATCAGGAGGCCACTGCGGAGGATTCCCGCGAGGCTGTTCTGAGGTCTGTGGTGAAGAATTGGCGCACTGGCTTGAAGGTCATTTTGATGACGTCTGGCCTGACGGTCGCGTACTACATTTGGTCGGTGACGATGCCGTCGATTGCCTCTACTTCATTTGGTTACTCCGCGAACCATGCGTTTACGGCGTCGTTGATGGGCAATATTGTGTTCATTATTGCGCTGCCTATTTGGGGTTGGCTGTCGGATAAGGTTGGTCGGAAGCTCACGATTATTGTTGGTCTTCTTGGCTGCGCTGTGTTGTATATTCCGCTGATCAAGCTTGTTGAGGGCGGCCAGTTGTGGCAGTTGACGGCTGCGATTTGTATCCAGCTGATTTTGCTGTCTGGCTTCTTGTCTCATGCGCCGGCTACGTATGCGGAGATGTTCCCGACTCAGCAGCGCACTGCTGGTTTCGGTATTCCTTATGCGCTTGCGATTGCTGCTTTTGGTGGCACTGCTGGATACGTGCTGACGTGGGTGGGGGATCCCTATAAGTTCGCTTGGTACTCCATCGCGCTGTTGGTTGTTTCGGTTATTACCGTGGCGACGCTACCGGAGACCAAGGGCAAGGACCTTTCGGTTCACTAGTTTTAAGCATTAATGACGCCGCGTCGGTTTTTGCCGGCGTGTGCGTCCATGCTGGCACGGGGAGTGGTTAGGTCGCGGGGGTTGCTTCGGGGAAGGTGAGCAGCTTGTCTCGGTAGTACTCGTACTGCTTCCGGCGAGCCTCGATCTCAGCCGGAAGACCAGACGTCAGGTCGTTGACCAGCGCATCGAAACTATCGAGGATGTCTGCGATCCGCCGCTGCTCCTCGAGGGGCGGAAGCACTAACTTGATTTTGAAAGATCCTTAGCGCTTATGCGCTTCACCTTTGTTCCTGTAATGTAGCGCTTCTTTTGTTCCTGGAAGGCAGTGCTCTGGAAAAAATATGCGATGTACCGTGCGTCTGCGGTGGTTCGGAAGGTGAACATGTCGCCGCTGATAGCTATTTCTGTGCTGCCTAGCCATGCGCAAGCTTTCCCGACGGCCTCTACGTCTTCCGCAGTGGTCGCGATGAGGACGTCTCCAGGGAAGGCCTTCTTCCGGTGGCTAAAAGACTCGGCGTCAATGTAAGAGAGAGTTGTGTTGGTAGAGACACCATACTTTGTGTGGATCTGACCGTAGTGCACAGCTGGCATGCCCAGTGTGTGAAGATCGACCTTACTGATGCCGCCACCACGAATAAACTCCCCAAGATCTCCCAACTTAGCTGTTTGCCCCCCTCGGACGGGAAGTTTAGAAGGGCGTCGCGGTAGTGCTCGTACTGCTTGCGGCGGGCCACCAGCTCCGCTTCCAGCTCCGTGAAGGTATCCAAGATTTCAACGATTTTGTCTTGGACTACAAGTGGAGGAGTGGCAACTAAGAGCTTCGCAACATCGGTCTTTCTAATTGAGGGAACTGCTCCACTGTCGCTCGCGATGGTGCTTAGATTCACGGTTTGAAGCCAATAAAGCAGAAAACGAGGGTTTAAAGATGAGTCGGGTATGACCCCGAAGACGTTGTTATCGTAAGCCGATTCGACGGTTAAGATTCGCTTTTTGTTGGTAGCGATTGCAGCTCCGATTTTAGGAAAGATCACTGTTCCTGCGGGGGCCACTTTGGCCTTCAAGACAGTCAAGTCTTCTGTGGTGACATAATTTGCCGCGCGGTGCATTTCACTTTGGTTGGCAGGATGATTCATGTCAGAGACTTTGAGGAACGGAATACCTTCCGACTTTCCCTGATACTGGCGAGGGAAACCAGATCCCGCCTGAATGCTCGAGATACTACCCAGCGGCTTGTACTCCACCCCGTTGGGGCAGGGTTCTTTGAGGAGCTTTTCGACCTCGTTCATCACTTGCTCCCCTCGAGGTCAGCGACGATAGCGTCAATCTTCGAGCGCAACTCCGACTGGCGGGCAACAATGCCTTCAATACGCGCATTCAGCTCGGTGATGTCTATAACCTCGCGAGTGTCCTCTTCCTCCACATAGGCAGAAACCGACAGGTTGTAGTCATTATCCTGAATCTCGGAATAATTCACCCTTTTCGCGAAATACTCCGAATCTTCGCGGGCAACGAAAGCGGACAGGATTTTCTCCTGATTAGCTTCCGTCAGGGTGTTTTTATTCCCCTTCCGCACAAATTCGTTGGAGGCGTCGATGAACACGACGTCACTATCCTTTTTGTTTTTCTTCAGGACAATGATGCACGTGCCGATAGTCGTACCGAAGAACAAATCCGGCGGCAACTGAATGACAGCGTCGACGTAGTTATTGTCGACGAGGTACTTGCGGATCTTGCACTCAGCACCGCCACGGTAAAGCACACCCGGGAACTCAACAATCGCAGCCGTGCCGTTCGGCGCCAACCAATGCAACATGTGCATCGTAAACGCCAAGTCCGCCTTCGACTTCGGAGCCAGCACGCCAGCGGGGGAGAAACGGGGATCGTTAATGAGAGTCGCGTCGCCGTCACCAACCCACTTAGTGGAATACGGCGGGTTGGAGACAATCGCTTCGAAAGGCTCGTCATCCCAGTGGGCAGGGTCGGTGAGGGTGTCGCCGTGGCGGAGATCGAACTTTTCAAAGTTGATGTCATGCAAAAACATGCTGATGCGGGCGAGGTTATAAGTGGTCAGGTTGATCTCCTGGCCGAAGAAACCCTCGCGCACATTGTTCTTACCCAGTACCTTCGCGAACTGCAGCAACAAAGAACCCGAACCCGCTGCAGGGTCGCACAACCGGTCACGATGGATACAAGACCCCAGTGCGACGCGGTGCCATCGGATAGCGTCATTACCGGCTATGACCTGGGATTCATTGCCGGTGTTGAGGCCTTAAGTGTGGACTATCGCAACCCGGAACAATATTGTTTTTCACTACGATGGCGGAACACCATATAGGAGTGAACCAGTCGAAATTTCGCGCGCATTATTGTGAAAGATCGCTTGATTCCACTACATTCCCCAACGACCTGCTTTATTCAATATTACTATTGGACGAGAAAGCTCGTTGGTAACTACAGCTCGGAAAAGCCATTAGCCCCAGCCTCCTTAAAACTGACGCGGCGCAGCAGATGGATGGAGCATGGAGCAGTCGCCGACCGGTACCGGAGCACACTCACTTCCGCCCCAAGTCAGCTGTGATCAGGCGAGTCATCGGCCGGCCCGGCAAGGACTCGCTACACGTTGAACGCAACGGTAAACTCACCATCATGACATCATCCACGGCGCTCTTCTCAAACCATCCTCTTCTCGGCACGTCGAAGCAAGTCAATACGGATGAATTGCAGTTAGCTGAGAAGATCAATTCCCTCCATCAATATATCTATTCACAGGGTGGACTCAACTCAACTAATGCGGCTATTGAGGAGATCTCTAAGCTCATATTCTTGCGTCTAGCTGCTTCTAAGGATCCCGGCCCCTTTCAGGCACAAGGGATTGACGTGGAGCGGCTGTTCGCAGAGCCTGGGCTTCAAGACAATATTATTCAGATCACGAAGCAAGCGTTTAGCCTCTCGCTCAGTAACTCCACCCTCTATACCTGTCACCCTGACGGCAGTAGGGATACGCTTTGGCCAATGGATGAACCACTTCGAATCAGCAACGCAAATGTTCTTACCGAGTCGCTGAAGCTAGTGGAAGAGCTTGCAGTTACAGGACGCAGTGTAATTGATCCGCTAGGCACCGCATTTGATGCTTTCTTGAGTGGCAAATACGACCACTCTGGCGGTTTAGGAACTTATCTCACCCCGAGTGCCGTCGCGCGTTTCATGTCTGACATCGCGCTAGCGTTGCTTGACTTCCCTTTACAGCTCGACAAAAATGTGCTGATCGACCCATTTTGTGGAACAGGCCGATTCTTGGTCGCAGGTTTTCTTGCGATTCAAGAAAAGTATGCGCTCACAGGAGACGCTGGCAACGAGCTTTTGAACGCTGGAATCTATGGTTCTGATCAATCATCGTCAGCCGTTGCAAAAACCGGACTTAACTTAATGCTCTACGGTGCAACCAGTCCTCATGCGTTCGTTGTCGATGACTCAATTGGTGGTGGAAGCCTAGATTCACTCTCCGGCGCTTTTCCCCTGATTCTGACGAATCCGCCATTCGGAGAAGGGAAATACGATACTTGTGATGGCATCGAGCTGACTAAAAAGTACTTCTCGACAGTATCTGGCGCAAAAGTTGACCCTGCGCTCGGCGGTTTGGCGCGATGCTTGGAACTCCTGCAGCCAAATGGACTATTGGGGATCGTGTTGCCTGACGGTGTGCTAAATGGAAAACACTTCCTTGCCGCTATGAACAGTGGCGTCTTCACAGTTGACGCCTGCGTGTCTTTACCTACTGCAACGTTTGCACTATCGGGGACGGTTGCGAGAACTAGTGCAGTCTTCCTTCGAAAACAATCCAATAAAGAAGCCGCGTATCTCGGTCGTGCGGATCATGTAGGATTTATAAGGAAAGCTGGTAAAGCTGCCCCGGATCCTGCAGGCACAGATCTTCCGACGATTAAGCTGCAAATTGAGCAAGTTGCAGAGGAACGATTTAGTGATGTCAGCATTCTCACCACTAACCCGCTTGTTGCCGCTGTACCGAAGGCTGCCCTAACAAACGTGGATCCCAGTAGGTTTGACGCCGAAGCCTACAACGCAAGAGCTGATGTCTTGGGTCGCGGCGGAACCCATCTTGGAACTCTGATATCTGGTGGGCTGAAAAGGCGGTCAGGGAAGCATACCCCCGGCGAGACTCCCTTTGTTTCTGTCTTGCACGTCGATCATTACGGGGCAACAGATTGGGTAGAAGCATCCACATATGCACCAACCACGCCAGGTCAAAAAGCTTACCCAGGCGAAGTTATCATCTCGCTCCTTAATCCCTCAAAGCTTCGAGCTACAGTGATCCCTGAACGTTTTGAGTACGTACACTGTTCATCAGAATTTGGAGTGCTCCGCGGGAGCCCGTACCCCTATGCGGTGTTAGCGATGCTCTACGACCCAAAGGTAGCTGCACAACTCCGGCCTTTGGGATCAGGTACATCAAGCTCACGACGTCGCGTATCTATCGACGACGTACTCGGACTTGCCATTCCGTCTCTGAGTGAGGATGCTATGCAAGAACTAAATGAGCGAGTTAAGAAGTCGATGCTGGCACTGGACGCTAGCCGTGAAGAACTCGCACGCAGCTACCACTACCGTTGATGAGGATGGGAGTCGTTAGGCATTCAGTTCGTCGGCTGAAACCTGATCAACAACGTCCTCCGCCTGTTTAGGGATAATTCCAGGGAACCGATCCGGTAGGACCGCTATGTCTGCAACGAGATCACTCGCCTCCGTATAGTTCGAGCGCCTAGCGTTTTTGCGATACTCTTCTGCTTTGGTTCTACCTGTAATGGGTTGACGGAACTCTTCCAGGGGTTTTAGCCACTTGCCTTCGGATTCGCCTGCGCTAGAAAGATGCATTCTGTAGTCAAACAAAAGGACGTCTTTAAAGTCCAGGTTACCAAGGGTGTTAACAACCAAGCTGTCTTCAAAACCAACTGGTGGATGAAGTTGGAAATTGTATTTGCTCCCAGTCTTCTCCGACTGATATTTCTCAACTAAATCTCTCCAAGCTGTGTCACGTTCAACGTCCAAGCACCATGCGCGTATGCGAATCGGTGGGACGTCTTCATTATGCTTAGCAGGGCGGTCAACTAGTAGGTAAAAAATCAAAGGCGATTCAAGATAGCGCTGGCCTACGGTCTTTTCTCCCCTGGCTATGCGCTTTGCATCATCAGCCGCTGTTCCGAGATTATGATTCCAACGAGGTCGATCAACTCCAGACAGATTCGCCGCTGATTTTACCTCACTACCATCGACCAGATCATCTCCCTTGCCACGAAATCCTTGGCCAGGTATTCCGGTAACGATTGAGGCCACGAATTGAGCGATGTACCCTGTGTCGACCTGCGCGGTTTGCCCGGTGAGTGCTGCCCACTTCTGAAGAACTGCATGCTGCTCGTTAAAGAAATCAGAAAACAATAGCTCTAGGAGCTGGGTTTTCTGATCTAAGGTGAGCTCCTGCAATACCTTGGCGCGCTTCTTAATCCCGCGTTCGATCGCTTCTTTAACCTCAGGCTTCATCGCCTTAGGGTATCACGAGCTACAGTCTGGTGCCCCGAGGGGATGGGGGTGGGATTCGGCACGTGCCGAGGTAGAGATTAATTGCGACACACTGACTTGCAGAGTCAGACACTTACTTGGGGCGTTGTACAATCCCTGGCACTACTTCGCAGATATCGGCAATGTCGCATTCGAGCGTTTCGCAGATCCGGGCGAGTACCTCAGTGGTTACATTTCCTCCTTTTCCAAGTTTTGCCATGGTGGCAGCACTGATACCGGATAGTTCCTGGAGCTGTGTCTTGTTCAGATCACGGTCGATAAGGAGTTTCCAAAGAGGTTTGTAGCTGAACACGAGGTTAGTTTTCATCAGAGTCCTCCGGGTCGGTTAGGTCGCCGTCCTTTGTCTCAAGCAGGAACCCGTACCGGCCCTCGGCTTCACGCTTGGTGAACTCAATGAGGTTACAGTGATCGGAAATCCTGTCGATATCGGGCATGAACTTTGTGTTGTCAGCGATGATGATCTGACCGCCCTCTTGGATTGTGGTGAGGTAGTCGTAGAGCGCGAGTGGAATCGTCTCGCGTGCCTGGTCGAACTCTGGGCCCATCTGTGGGTCATCAAGTCCGAGTAGAGGTGTGTCAATCATTATGATTCCTGGTGCGTGTTTAGCTCTACCCGAGGCGAGATATGAACGCAGTGCCAGCATGACTGCGGAATTAACAAATGACCGGTAACCCTGCCCTTGCTTAGCCTTAATCTTCTTGTTGACGACTGCGTCAAACAGGTTCTGCGAGAACGTCGCTTCCTCAAGATTCGGGAAAGCGCATGCTTCCAGTGTGTCGAGCAGGCGGGTGCTCATGTCTTCCCAAAAACCAGCTGGAAACTCGTCGAGTGGGTTGAAGTTACCTTTGGCAAATGTGCGATTGCGTCTGTCGTTGAGTTCTTCTTGAATCTCTGTGAGACGGGCTTGGAGCGTTTCCCGTTCAGCGCGCATCGCGATCACAGCGTTGTGGCTGTCAATAAGGGAGGTCAGTGAACGTAATTCAGGTTGAAGCTGGCCGCGAATTAGACTCTCAATCTCTGTCGCTTTTGTTTCAAGGTCGCGCTGTTCTTCTGTGAGAGGGGCCTGTTCCTCGTGCATCCGCTGGAGCGTGTGGTTGAGATCGACCAACCGGGCGTACAGAGTTTCTCGTTCCTGCGGATCGGGGGCTGGCAAGCTGAAGCCATCGTCAACATCGACGAGATGATCGCATACAGGGCATGCCATGAGAGATGGGTGTTCGCTGATTAGGTCATGGCCTTGTTCAACGAAACCAAAGCGGTCAATGCGGGCTTGGTAGGAGGCTGCAAGTTCCTGATATCGGCTTCGTAGGGAGTTTGACTCAGCAATAGTCTCTCGAACTGCGTGCAATCGCTCGACTATCCGCTGGCCTTGGAGTGTTGCGGTCTCAATTCGGTGTCGGATCTGATCTACTTCTTCGTTCAGCTCCTTGATGCGGCTTTGTAGAGCCTCTTCGGAGGATGCACCGATGGCTTTGTTGATGTTGTCGATTCTGGACTGGATAAGCTTCGGTAACGAGCTGAGGTACTCGATGACGGCGTTGTTCTTTAAACTTTTGGTCTCGGTGGACTCATCGCGTGCGTATGCAGCGTAGTCACGTCCCGTCAACAACGAGGCAAGGGCGCATTGAAACGCTGTTTTTGCGGTGTTTTGCTCAGGCAGGAGAATTGATTTCTTTGTGCTGATGCGGTCTTCATCGGCGTATAGGGCATGCCAGAAAGTGCGCCACGTGAATGATCTGACATCGTAGTCCTTGTTGGAGATGACCTTTACGTCGGCGGGATTGTCATACCCGATCAGAGACAACCACACCGAGCTAAGAAGCAGCGCTTTAGATGAGCTGCTTTGGCGCTTGTAATCACCTGTCTCAACTCGTGGGTCAGTACTGCTGACTGCGATCGTATTTTGTCCCTTGCCGATGGGACGGGTCAGCGTCAGTGATCCGTGATACGTCTTCACGCTCATACGGACCTCTGTGTACTGCGTATTCTCGTCGATCACAAAGTCTCCGGCGTCCTTGCCGAAAAGGTAATCGATTGCTTGAAGCACCCATGATTTGCCAGTGTTCGACGGCCCGCATATCACATTGAGCCCGGGCTGAAATCTCACTGTGGAGTCGGGCTTTCTTGGGTGTCCTGCAACGGTGATGCTGGTGATCCAGAACCCCGGAGTCAAGTCGGTCATGCTACTCCTTCGGGTCGGTCGGTAGAGATGATTAGAGAGGTCAGTTCCGTGGTGCTGGCGTCACCGATGTGCTCAAGTACGTCAAGGGCGGATGCAAATAGTTGGTTGGCGTAGCTAGTCCGCATTTCGTTTGCCACCGTTTCGCCATCGGAGGTAAGTCGAAAACCCACGTCGGGTTTCGCAACGTAGGCAACAAGTCCGCGAAGGGCAAGCTGCTTTAGGGCTTGGCTCATCTGCCCCGTTCTTGTTTGCAGTTCTGCGGGAGCCAGACGGTGAGGCCCATTGAGATTGTCTGGACCGATACGAAAACTACCAGCGTTGATCGTCAACGTGTCGAGCGCACCCAAGTAGTCCGCGTCGACAGGGCTGTCGAGCAGGAAAAGATAGACCACCGCACGAAGCTGAGCCTCAAGGACTGAATCTAGCGAAGAGCGTTTCATCAATCGGCCCACCACAGGCGTTCTTGCGCTGCCAAGCTATGGCACGAGCCTTTCCGAGACCACTGGTCGATGAGGTCGTGGATCTGGGCAAGTCTCATGTGATCTAACTGGACCCTTGCGGCTTGTTCCAGTGTGGCGAGGAGACGTTCTACACCATTGGGGTAGCTGCGCAAGTTGGTATCGGTAACTCCGGCGTACATCGTCTCTAGGTAGTCCTCGAAGACAGTCTTCCCATCGCCGATGCAGTTCCAGGATGTTTCTCGAAGCCATTCATTGCTGTAGAACGCTTTGCGTTGTTCTTGAAAGTGATTGCTGAAGCGCTTGGGAATGTCTTCAACAGTGACCTCGGACCCTTGTCGGCGGAGATCTTCGCAGTAGGCCCCTAGAAGTGGAGTGACGTATCCAAGCTCATCGGGATGAACATCGTCCGGTACCGGCTCTTTGTCAGGAGTTTTGGTCCATCTATCTCCAAGCCAAATGCGGCCGGTTTTCTCGTCGTAATACGCGTGCCCATCGCGGTCGGCCTTCTCGACTGCTTCCAGCTCGGGCGATGTGGCAACGGAGATTTGACCGGAGGCTTCTTGAAATACCCGAAGAAGCAGGTTCCCTAGTCCTTCAGCAACGTTGCCTTTGTTGATCGACGGGTCGATAGCGTGAAGGGATTTGGCTAGCGCAATGAGCGCGGGTTCTTCGTAGCGATCAGTGAGATTAGCGGCGAACGTCGTAGGTTCCCACCGTCCCACTATCTCGCTTGCAAGATCTGCCGATAGATGGGTTCGGCCATTGGCATATTCCTTCCAAGTGGATTCGGCACGTAGCTCAAATGCTGTTCTCTCGTCTGCGCCATCCCGCGCAGGAATAAGGCCCATGTCCACAATCCCCGCCGTAAACTCACCGCGTCGCCGGACGCCCTTCAACAGCGGATGAAGGGCCGATATCACCCGGCTAAATCGCGTCTCTTGTGCCATCGCACCTCCTCTCCGTCGCTGTTCGTCGCTGTTCGTCGCTTCCACGCCGCTCCTGCGAGCCCTGTAGGCGAATCTAGAACTGCACCGGGCCAAGCAAGGGCGAAGAACTTCTCTAGTAAGTCTACGCATCAGCTTCGCTCTGGACATGCTCAGCTTGGCAAACGTGAAGTTACTACGGGCCAGAGGAAGGAGGACAGCGATGAGTAAGGCACGCAACATCAAGCAGACGTCGCGCGTCGTCGCCAGCCAGGCGTCAGCCGTACTTCGCGACGGGCGCAGCAGCGCTCGGACCAAGGCGGTCGCAGCATCTGCGCTTGCGCAGGCACGCCCGAAGCGGCGGAAGTAGTCGTATCTGGTCCGCAGCGTAGCTAACTGAGGACCGTGCTGTTCAACCATTCATTTCAGGAGACAACTCGTCGGGCCCGGCGGGTACCTACCTGGACTGTCAGCTCCCTGCTGGCTGCCAGGTAGGTGCCCGCCTTCTTTGTGCCCGATGAACTCCTGAAACAACAAGCCGACGCAGCTCTGTCTCCGCAATCCACCCAGTTGGTGGAGAAACGGAGACCACGGTGTCCCACCGCTCTCACAAATCACACCATTCCCCTTACTCCGTCCGGACAAAGAAGGTCGGCGGCAAGGTCTATACCCAGATCTATGTGCCTTCGACCATCTCGAAGGACGGCATCCAGAACTATGCGTGGATCGAGCTCGTCGACCCACCCGTTGGAGACGAAAAACTTGGCTTGAGCGCCGATGAGGTTCTCGCCGTTCTATACGACCCGACATACGTGCCGGAGTGGAAAGTCGCATATCTGCGGAACGCCTACCGCAGTTTTCGTGCCGCTGAGAACGCTCGAAATCGTGGCGACCTCTCCTATAGCGACTGGGAGGTCGAGGTCCATGACGGACCCCAGTATTTGAACGTCTCGGTTCACGAAGACCGGGTAGACAGCGAGCTAGTTGTCGAGTGGCTGCTGTCCCAAGTCAGCACCAAGCAAGCCGGACATATCCGCCTGCACGTGTTTGAACGGCTCTCCTTCGTCCAGATCGCGCGTGAGGAGTTGCCCGGTGCAGGCGAAGTCGATGTGGCCAAGCGAGCGAACAGCATCGGGCGCTCGGTTAAGAGAGCACTGAAGAAGCTTCGCGAATTCATTGAGCAGGAATGTCCGGATCTGGCTCCTGTCGGGGGCGTATGAGTGCCCGGCCCACATGAAGGCCAGCACCAACCGACGCTCATCTGATTCAGAAGGAGGAAACGATGTCCAAGCATCGCCTCAAGGTCACGTTGACTGACCAGCCCGAACCTGACGCTGCGGTCTCTACCCGCAAGGTCAGCATCCGCAGCAGGATCGCCCGCAAGCTGCTCGGCAACCTACAGCAGCTCACCGTTCTCGTGCCGGGCAACCAGGTCCGCTCAGTAGAAATCATCCGCCCAGACGACAATCTCATGGCGCTGGCTTGCGCTGTTGGTGTCACCCGGAGTGGTGGTGATGCCGCGTGAACGTCACCGAAGCGAACCGCTACCTCCCGGCGCTGAACCGGATCGCGGAGGGGGTCACGATGCTGGCCTCTGCGATCGAAGAGGCCGCGTGGGAATCGTTCGAGGATCACCCTGGCATGTCGGGGACCCGCCCGATCGCTGCAGCTCAGCTCGCCCAGCCTGCGCTGGAAGCTGCAGCCGAAGAGCACGACGCGGCCCACCAGCCGCCAGCCCCGGCACCGGCTCCTACTCCGGCAGTAGCACCGGTGTCGTTGGGGCAGGTCCGCACGGTGTTGGCGCGCCTTTCACAGTCGGGCCATACCGCGCAGGTTCGTGAGTTGATCCAGGCCGCTGGTGCGAACAAGCTCTCCGAGGTTGACCCGGATAAGTTCGGGCAGCTGCTGGAGCAGGCGGAGGCGATCACTGATGCCTGACCAGCACGCACTGCTCAGCGCCTCGGGAGCACACCGCTGGTTGGCCTGCCCACCGTCGGCGACGCTGGAGGCCGGGCTGCCGGATTCCTCCTCGCAGACTGCCGAGCAAGGAACCGCCGCGCATGCGCTTGCGGAGTGGAAGCTACGCCGCGCACTCCACGACGCACCGACCACGAAGCCAGTCTCAAGCTGGTATGACGAGCAGATGGATGTCCTGACCGACGACTACGTGGCCTTCGTTGAGGAACGGCTGCGCGATGTGCGGCAGGCGTGTGCTGATCCGCAGGTGCTCATCGAGCAGCGCCTGGACTTCTCCCAGGTGGTGCAGGGTGGGTTCGGCACCGGCGACTGCGTCATCATCGCTGAGCCCACGCTTCAGATCATCGATCTGAAGTACGGCCAGGGTGTCCTGGTGGAGGCTGAGCACAACCCGCAACTCATGCTCTACGCGCTCGGTGCGCTGAACGCATTCGGATCGCTCTACGACATCACCGAAGTGGCCGTGACGATCTACCAGCCCAGGCGCTCAAACGTCTCAACCTGGACGGTCTCAGTGGCCGAGCTGGAAGCGTGGGCAGAACAGGTCGTGAAACCCCGTGCCGCGCTGGCAGCCAGTGGGGATGGCGAGTTCGCCCCTGGTGAGTGGTGCCGGTTCTGCAAGCTCGCACCTACTTGCCGCACACGCGCTGAGGCGAACCTAGCGCTTGCTCAGCATGAGTTCGCACCACCCGCTGAGCTCACCGATGCCGAGATCGCACAGGTGTTGGCCCAGCTGCCGGAGTTGAAGGCGTGGGCTGCCGATGTGGAAACGCACGCGCTGTCGCTGGCGGTGAACCAGGGCAAGACCTGGCCCGGGTTCAAGCTCGTCGAGGGGCGCTCAATCCGCAAATACTTCGACGAGTCCGCTGTCGCTCAGGCGGCTGAGCCAGCCGGTGTCGATGTGTGGGATCGCAAGCTCAAGACGATCACCGCGTTGGAGAAGCAGCTGGGCAAGAAGCGTTTCACCGCGCTCCTCGGGGACCTCGTGGTCAAACCTGCCGGTAAGCCCACGCTCGTGCCCGAAGCCGACAAGAGGCCCGCACTGGCGATCCAGTCGGCAATAAATGAATTCACTGCAATCAAGTAACGAAGAAAGAAGGTAAGACAAGATGTCTGCAACGAATCCGACCCGTGTGGTCACCGGCGAAGTTCGCCTGTCCTACGCCAACATTTTCGAGGCGAAGTCCATCCAGGGCGGCAAGCCGAAGTACTCCGTCTCCCTGATCATCCCCAAGAGCGACACCAACACTCTGAACAGGATCGAGCGGGCCATTGACGCGGCGATCGATGCCGGGATCGGCAAGTTCGGTGGCAAGCGACCGAACAAGGCCGCCTTGAAGCTTCCGTTGCGCGATGGTGACATCGAGCGCGACGACGAAGCCTATGCGAACGCGATGTTCGTCAACGCCAACTCGACCACCCCGCCCCAGGTCGTGGGTACGGACCTGCAGCCGATCCTGGACGCCAGCGAGGTCTACTCGGGCTGCTACGCACGGGTGAGCATCAGCTTCTACGCGTTCAACACGAACGGCAACCGGGGTATTGCCTGCGGGCTGGGCAACGTTCAGAAGCTGCGTGATGGCGAACCGCTCGGCGGCAACCGCATCAGCGCCGAGGCCGACTTCGGCTCGTTCACCACTGTCTCCGATGATTTCCTCAGCTAAGGAGGCCCGGTCATGTCTGACTGTTACAGCGCAGCCCTAGCTGCAAACACCACCACGATCATCGCCTTGTTTGTAGGTGCGCTCGTGGGATGGCTGCTCGGCAAGGTGATCGCCTTTGCATTCCACCAGTGGACGGTTCGCCGCGACCGAAAGCGCCTGGCCGACTTGCTCTAAGCCCAGAAGGCTGAGCTCGAGCGCCTACGCGCCAGCGAATAACCATCCACCTTCACGGGAGGGAACCATCCCCAATCAGCGGGCTGGTTCCCTCCCGTTCTCACGTATCTCAAGAAAGGCCTGCCTGTGCATGAACTTTTCATCGACATCGAATCTTTCAGTCCCGTGAACCTGACCAAATCCGGGGTCTACCCCTATGCCGAACACGAGGAGTTCGACATTCTCCTTTTCGGCTACTCCGTCGATGGTCATTCCGTGTCGGTCGTCGACCTGGCGAGTGGCGAGCAATTGCCCAGTGAGGTTCTGGCCGCACTGGTCGACCCGCACGTAGTGAAGTGGGCGTTCAATGCCCAGTTTGAACGCGTCTGCCTCTCGGCCTGGCTCACCCGCCATCACCCGAAGCTGATGGGCGGGCAGCGGTTCTTGGACCCAGCCCAATGGCGGTGCACCATGATCTGGTCTGTTTATCTCGGCCTGCCGATGAGCTTGGAGCAGGTCGCCACCGTCTTGGACCTTCCGGTGCGTAAAGACAGCGCGGGCAAGGAACTCATCACGCATTTCTGCACTCCGGCTAAGCCCGGCGTCCTCAACCAAGGTGGTCCCCGCAATCTGCCCTCGTCTGATCCGACGGGGTGGGATGCATTCATTGCCTACAACCGCCGTGACGTCGAGGTCGAACTTGCCATCCACGACCGACTTGAAGCCTTCCCGCTCCCAGACGCTGAGTGGGAAACGTACGCGTTGGATCAGCGCATCAACGACACAGGCGTTCTCCTCGACCAAATACTGGTGGATCGTGCTGTGGCGTGCGATCGTCAGCACCGTGCAACCACGCTTGCTCGCGCTCAGGAACTGACGGGGTTGGAGAATCCGAACAGTCCGATCCAGCAAAAGAATGGTTCGCCCAACGAGGCTGCCACATGGAATCACTGACGAAAGCTGAGGTCGCTACAGTGCTGGATACTGCCACGGGTGACGTGCGCGAGGCGCTCGAACTGCGAGGTGAACTCACCAAATCCTCAGTGAAAAAATATCAGGCAATGCAGCACGTCACCGGAGCCGATGGGCGCGGTCGGGGTTTCCTCCAGTTCTACGGTGCAGGGAGAACCGGGAGATTCGCAGGCCGCCTCGTCCAAGTCCAAAACCTACCCCGCAACTACCTGCCCAACCTATCCGAAGCTCGAGAACTGGTCAAGGTGGGTAACTTTGAGGCGGTGGGGCTGCTTTACGACTCCGTACCCGACACCCTCTCCCAGCTGATTCGCACAGCCTTCATCCCTGCCAAGGGCCACCGCTTTATCGTGGCTGACTTTTCTGCGATTGAGGCACGGGTCATCGCCTGGCTGTCAGGTGAGACCACCACGCTTCAGGCTTTCCGAGATGGGAAGGATTTGTACTGCGAGACCGCGAGCCGCATGTTCGGCGTCCCCGTCGACAAACACGGCGTGAACAGCCAGTTGCGGCAGAAAGGCAAGATCGCAGTACTCGCCTGTGGCTATCAAGGTGGAGTTGGGGCGCTCAAAGCCATGGGAGCACTGCGGATGGGGCTGGCTGAATCTGAACTCCAGCCGCTGGTCGATGCGTGGCGGGCAGCGAACCCCAATGTCGTCCAGCTGTGGGCAGACATCAACGCTGCCGCCATCGAAACGATCTCAACCGGCCAACCCATCCAGGTTGGGCCCCTGACTTTCACCGTGGAGGCCGGGATCATGTTCATCGCCTTGCCATCTGGTCGTCGCTTGGCCTATGTGAAACCACGGCTGGGTGAGAACAGGTTCGGTGGCACCAGTATCGTCCACGATTGCATCACTACTGGACGCAAGTGGGGTAAGCTCGAGACCTACGGTGGGAAACTCACCGAGAACGTTGTCCAAGCTGTCGCCCGTGACCTCCTCACCCACGGCATGCATCAGGTCATGCACGCTGGGCATCAGATCGTCATGCACGTCCATGACGAGATCGTCGTCGAAACCACCACCGCCACAGTCGATGAGATCTGCACGCTCATGGCCACCGCGCCCGACTAGGCGCAGGGGTTGCCGCTAGCGGCAGACGGGTACTCGTGCGAGTTCTACCAAAAGGACTAGTTGATAAGGGTATCGGTAGATAGTTCTCCATATCGCGCCGGTTCAGCGATTCCTTTCGCGAGTAACCGATGCTTGTCCAATATCGGCTCGATAGTCTCTGACAGCCAGTCGGTCGAAATTCCAGAACGGGTAGCTACATCGTCGAGTGCGACAAGGATTCTGTAAATCGAATGTTCCGAGAATTGTCGGTACTTCTGTTTGATTCTTCTCGTGGTGTTCTGCTGCAGGCCGGGAACATCAAGCACCCGGTGGTTCCATAGTTGAGCGCAATGAGCTATCCGGTTGCGTAAGTACACGAATGACTTCACTTGGCCAGGCAGTAGTTTGCGAGAGGTCTTCATCGAGTGTGCGATGTCATCCAACACTCCAGACGAGCTGGATGCTTCGATGAGGCGTGACAGGCTACCGAAAGAAAAGGCTTCCACCGCGACCCAGATCGGCATGCGGTCATAGGCTTCAGGCTTGTAGGTGCGGCCTTGTTTGATTTCATCGCGGTAGTGGGCGACGAAAGCCTCTTTGCTGCGATCGAGGTTGGAAAGGGCATGCTCTTCGACGCGTTTAGCATCAGGGTGAGGTGATTGAGTAAAACCTTCACCGCGTGCGAACATCCCGGTTACCCCAACGTGGCGACCATAGGCATAGGCGAACCGGGTGCGTAAGAGAACTTCAAGGGTGTGCAGGAGTTCATCGCAGACAGCAACTAGCTCTTGCTCTGCGGCATAGAGAGCGCGAATCGTCTCAAATGAGGCGCCTTCGAAGAACTGGTTGTCGCCCCGTGCTGGGTCATGCTGCCAATGCCGGAAGTATCCGGAGAAGCGATAGTAGTTGACCTGCGCGAGAAATTCAGCTGCAGATGCCTCGTCATCGATGTGCATGCCGCGCTCACCGAGTAGCTCTACTTGTTGCTCGTAGCTCAACCAATCCTTCGGCATCGGGTATGCCTCCATAGAAATGAAAGGCCCCGGTCATTTGTGCATTCCCCTCACGGGGAAGAGGCCTGACCGGGGATCTATTGCAGCCCACTATACAGCACCTCTCCCAACGGATACAAAGTTGCTGCTGTCGGGGTGTCCGGTATTGTGCGGGCTCAGGGGCGTATGCGTGAGAGCCCGACGCGGCCGCACCCGTGGCTTGCTGGAATTCACGTCAATCCTGGCTCTTAGAAGGAGCCAGACATGGCTACGAGAGATCTTCAGGTATTCACTAACGATGCTTTTGGGACGATCCGAACTGTCGAGCATGAGGACAAGGTGTATTTCTGCGGCCGTGATGTAGCTACCGCCTTGGGATACAAGGATCCGACCAACGCAATCAAACAGCACTTCAAGGGGGTGGTGATTCACCACCCCCTTGAAACCGCTGGTGGTGTGCAGGACACCCGGTTCATCACCGAAGGTGACCTGCACCGGCTCATCTTCTCCTCCAAGCTCCCCGCAGCCCAGGACTTCGAAGCCTGGGTTGTCGACGAGGTCCTGCCCACCATCCGCCGCCATGGTGTCTACGCCATCGGCGAGCTCTTGGACAACGACGAGTTCCTCGAACAGGCCATCGTCCAGCTTCGCTCCGAGCAGGCCAAGCGGCTGGCAGCCGAGCAGGCCCTGCTTGAGGCCGCCCCGAAGGTCTCCTACTACGACGTCGTGCTCCAGTCGGACTCGCTACTGACCATCACCGAGATCGCCAAGGATTACGGGCTGTCGGCGAAGAAGCTGAACTTGCTGCTGCACGGCGCCGGGGTGCAGTTCAAGCAGTCCGGCCGCTGGTTCCTCTACGCCCGCTTCGTCGAGCAGGGCTACACACAGTCCAAGACCCACGAGTACGACGAGGGCAAGACCCGCACCCACATGTACTGGACCCAGAAAGGCCGCCTGTTCATCTACGAGCAGCTGAAAAACCAGCGGGGCATCCTGCCATTCATCGAGCAGGACGGCGGTGCGGCATGACGACGACTGCGCTCACCACCGACCTGGGTTTTTCGCCCCACAATATGGAGGGCTACCACCCCACCGCGTACAAGGCGCTGAAGAGTCTCCAGCGCGCCGAGTACGGCTACCGGCCTTTGGTCTACATCTGCTCCCCGTACGCCGGTGCCGTCGAGAACAACGTGGAGCTGGCTCGCGCGTTGTGTGCTCACGCGGTGGCACGTCGCAAGATTCCGCTCGCACCACACCTGTTGTTTCCGCAGTTCATGGACGACACCGACGTGAGTAAGCGTGAGTTGGCGATGTTTTTCAACCGAATTCTTCTGAGCAAGTGCGAGGCGATCTGGGTCTACACGGCCCGCGTCTCGGCAGGGATGCGCGCCGAGATCGAATGGGCCCACCACCTCGAACTGCCGATCACCTATTTCGGCGCTGACTTTGAGGAGGTCACCCTATGAAGGTGATGACAATGTTCACCGCGCAGGTGGCAGGCCAGGAAAAATGCGCCACCGGGCACATCAGCGATCAACGACTCAAGGGCATGTTCCTTAAGGCCATTCGCCTTCGAATCGGGTCACCGACCGACACCGGCGTCAACCAAGTCGTTCTCGACGCCCTCGACACGAGTGACCTGGAGGTTAAAGCCGCCGGGCTTCTCGCTCAGATCAACGAGGTGGCCAAAAAGCTCCAATCGATGATCGCCCACAACGCGCGAGTCGCTCAAGACCAGCAAGCCTACGAGAAGGCGTTCAACGCTAGCCACGAACAGCACCAGGCGCTGTTAGCTGAGCACGCTGCCGTGGTCGCCGAGATCGAGAACAAAAACAACCGACTGGCCGCCTACCACTATTACATGCAGGAGACCGCCAACCTTGATCTTGAACGCTTGGTCTTCAGCCCATACCTCTGCGTAGCTTTGCTCGATAAAGGCACCGTCGACGTCGACGGCAACGTCACCTTTCAATTTCGCGACGGCAGCACCCAAGTAGTCGCCATCAAGCAGTAACCCAGTATCTACATCTAAGCGCCTGCCAGAACCTGGTGGGCGCTCGCGTAGTCTTGGAGTGGTGGATTGCTTACAATTGAAAATTCTTCAGCAAGCTGAGGACTACGTGACGCCGTTCCAGGTGGTCGAGGGATTCGATGACCGCTGGTGGCACGACAGGGCTGGACGAGTCGGCGACGACACCCTGGGTGGCAAAGAGTACATCCAGTTTCTTGCCGATAGTGTGGAAGTCGGGCGTGCTGAGGTGACAGATTGGCCGCTCTCCGATAGCTATATCGGAGTTGACTCGACGGTGCCAACCAAAGAGATCTGGTTCTTTGAAATCCGCCATGACCTTCGCCGACAGCACTATGGGGCTGAGTTTGCAAGGCATCTGATTAGCCACTACGCAGGTTACCCCTTGATCGCTTTCTCCGAAGGCGCTGACGAGTTTTGGGCAGGAATTGGCTGGCACTATTACCCGCGTAAAGACGGGGATCCCCATTACCGCAAGCTCTTCGTTTCCCGGAAGATCGGCCCATGACCCTCGCTCGCTGGAAGTGAACCAGTCAAGCGGCTAAATCGTAGTTGGCGCGCGTTTGTATCCGTTGTGACATGAAAGTTTTATAGACCTTGTTCACGCTGGTCTTGCCGACAACCGTCAGCTTCGCCAATAGACGCGACACCTCCTGCGGGGTGAAGAACTCGCCACCAGACTTACCCGCCTGGCTGGCGTACATACCCATCAGGTACTCGTAGGCGT